>Ga0187782_10000123_pt1 | contig 45852 bp, 41 predicted proteins | sample 0715_SJ02_MP15_2_FD_132454 | JGI IMG/M metagenome (GOLD analysis project Ga0187782, IMG submission 132454) | Tropical peat soil microbial communities from peatlands in Department of Meta, Colombia - 0715_SJ02_MP15_20_MG | ecosystem: Environmental > Terrestrial > Soil > Wetlands > Peat | place... | reverse complement strand
TTATGAGACCGTCGCTCTAACCACCTGAGCTACACCGCCACGGGGCTGCCTCGACCGGCTTAAAAGCATCTTAACATCCAATGAGAGTGAAACGCCCAGAGTGCAGCGCTGCGCGGGCACGCCACATCGTGAGCGTGAGGTGAACAGGTGAGGAATAGCGTAAGATTCTTGGTCATTGGTTTGTTAGTGCTTTCAGCACCGGCGTTCTCTCAAAGCTTGATTCCTGCCGGGACTGTCTTGCCAGCGCAATTAAGCTCCACTGTAAATTTACAGAAAAGTAAACCCGGACAAAGGATCGCGGCGCGGATTATGCAGGATGTGCCGCTTGCATCGGGGAAAAAGATTTCCGCCGGGGCGAAAGTGATCGGGCAGGTCATTAGTGCGTCTGCAGCCCGGAATGGACAAGCCGCCGAGACAACGCTGCGCTTCAACAAGCTGGAGTTCGGCCATCAATCAGTCAGCGTGAACACCAGCCTGCGAGCCTTAGCATCGATGATGGAAGTTGAGGGTGCGCAAGTCCCAGCGGCCGGGACCGATCGCGGGACTCCATGGGCGTGGACGACCAGGAACCTGATCGGCGGCGAAGTCGCCTATGGACAAGGCGGCCCTGTGGTACACGGAGGAGATATTGTGGGGGAATCGCTCTTTAGTGGTGTGCTGGTTCCACCAATGGCAAATCCCGATTCGGGGTGTCCCTCCGACGCTGGTAGGAACACTCGGCTTCAGGCCTTCTGGCTGTTCGCCTCTGATGCCTGCGGGGTCTACGGCATAGATGTGCGAATAACGCATTCCGGCCGCACCCCTCCACTCGGGGAGATTACCCTCACCTCAGGTAACGGAAAAATCGAGATTCGGAGTGGGAGTGGGATGCTGTTGACCGTCAATAGCGACAACCCACAATAAACCGGCATCATGGGAGGCCTTACCAGGAGCTCGATCACGAGCGGACTTAGTGGCTTTGATAACCTGCCCTTGCAACCCGTCACAAGAAACCAGAAACTGGAAGCTGCATGAAGGCCATTGCGGTCATTCCAGCGCGGCTTGGATCTACTCGTTTGCCCCGCAAGATGTTGCGCGAAATCGCAGGAGAACCACTCCTCGCCCGGGTGTACCGCGGCGTTCAATCCTGCCCGCTGCTTGAGAGTACGCTGATTGCCACCGATTCGGATGAGATTCTGAAGTTTTGCGAGCAGGAAGGGTTTCACGCACGCTTGACTTCCGCGGCATGCCGCAACGGAACAGAGCGCGTACACGAAATTTCCAAATCGATTGCAGCGGATGTGTACATAAATGTGCAGGGAGATGAACTGCTAGCACGCGGGGAGCATATCAAGGCGCTTCTTGAATTAATGGCGGAGTCAGCAACGCAGGTTGCCACATTGAAGACTCCGGCGACGACGGAAGATAGCACAAATCCCAATACCGTGAAGGTCGTCACTGATACGAACCGGCGCGCGCTTTATTTTTCCCGCTCCATGATTCCCTATGATCGCGATGGAATAAAGCCGGCGTACTTCAAGCACTTGGGGTTTTATGCGTATCGCAAGGCTGCTCTCGATTGCTACATAGCGTGGCCGGAGTCTCCGCTCGAGCAAAGCGAGCGGCTGGAACAGTTACGATTTCTGGAGAACGGAATTCCGATCCGCGTGGCTGAAACGCCTTTCGACACGATCCGAGTCGATACGACCGAGGACTTGCGAAGAGCCGAAGAAATACTGAAAGGCCGATAATATTATCCGCGTGCCTTCGCCGGCTGCTTCGCCCATTGCTCGGCTGCAGCCACGCGCCGCGAGATTGCGGGATGGGAGTGGAAAAACCATTCAACCCACCTGGAAGGAGAACGCTCAGCGAGGTTCTGCTCAGCCAGTTTGTTCATGGACGAAATGAAAGGCTTTATGTTGGTGATGGAGCGAAACGCGTAGCGATCCGCCTGGCGTTCGTTAAATCGCGAGAAAGCGTTGATCGCCGGAAGCAACAGAAACGACAGTACGGTGGAAACCAAAACTAACAAAGGAAGATTGGCAAAATCGGAAAGCGTCTCGAAGCTGTGCCAGCGATCCATGGCATAGTGCAGTACCCCGTTCGCCGCCCAGAAGCCGGCTAGCGCGATTCCAGCCTGCACTACGATGCTCTTGAAGATGTGCTTGTGAACATGGTGGCCAAGTTCGTGCGCCAACACGGCTTCAATTTCATCCGGTGAATAGTGTTCCAGCAGCGTGTCGGCAAGGATGATGCGCCGCGTATTGCCAATGCCGGTCAAAGCCGCATTGGCTTTCTTGCTTTTTTCTGAGAGGTTCCATTTATAGATGCCGCGCACGCGGGTGCCAGCGGCTTCGCTGAGTCTAACCAGCCGCGATTTGAGCTGCTCATCCTGGAGCGGCTCGAATTTATAGAAGATGGGAAACAGAACCACCGGAGCCAGTTGCGCCATTAATACGAAGAGGGCCAGAAATGCTGCCCACGCGATTAACCACCAATACTGCGGGGCAGCCCGGATGATGAAGTAGAGAAGTTCGACGGCAATTGACGCCAACGGCAAGCCTACGAGAAAGCCTTTGGCTTCGTCCCATAGCCAAGACCCTAGTTTTTGATTTGAGAGATTGAAGTGATGTTCCAGGTGAAACCCGTAGTAGTCCAGGCCCAGTCCGAGCAATTTGCCTATCCCCATGAGCATGACAACGTACAAGAAAACCGCCAAGACGTAGGTTTGAGAGGAAGCGCGATAGGCCAGGTCGCGCAGCGTACCATTCCAACCGGTGATCAATAAGACCAGCAGCAGCACAAGGCCCAGGACAAAATCGGCAATTCCGAGCCATCGCTTGATGCGGTTGTACCGCCGCGCCTCGGGCGTGTCCGCAGGAATGGTAATCGCCGATAAGGTGGAGTTCATGTCTTGCTTAATTATTGTACTGGCACGCGAGCCGCCGCTACGTCCGAAAGTGAGGTGGCCGGCAGGTCTGAGTTCCGCGGTTAAACCCTATGCTGCAGCTTTGACGAAGGTTTCTGCACTGGCGAGGATCTCCTTTACCAGCGCGGGCGAAGCGGACTCGGCATAAATACGCAAGAGAGGCTCGGTTCCCGAGGCGCGCAGCAGAACCCAGGCCTCGGCACCATTGCCGTTGGTCGGGGCGTCCAGGAAGAGCTTTACTCCATCCAGGGTCTCCTTTCGGGAGATGGAATAGCGGTTCAGACGTTTGGTTTCATCCGATCGAGCTAGCTGAATTGCCTGCTGCTTTACGTCGTCGGGAATGGGGAGGTCGAGGCGCCCGTAATAGTGTGCCCCATACTCACGCTGTAAATCGGCGACGAGTTGCCCGAGAGGTTTGCCTTCTTCAGCCATGACATTGGCTAAAAGCAGGGCGTTCAAGGTGCCATCACGTTCCGGCAAGAAGCGTGAGTAGCCAATCCCGCCGGACTCTTCGCCGCCGATGAGAATCTCCCGGTCCATCATCAAATCGGCGATGTACTTGAATCCAATGGAAGATTCGTTCAGCTTGCGACCGTGTTTCCTGGCGATGCGATCGATCATGCGGGTTGTGTTGAAGGCCCTCACCACTTCACCCGGCCATTTTTTCCTGGTGAGCAGCCACTGCAGAAGCACGGAAAAGATCTTGTGAGAGTCCACGAAGCTGCCGTCCTCAGCCACTGCGCCGATGCGGTCAGCGTCACCATCGGTGACCAGCCCGGCATGGCAGTGCTCTTTAACCACGGTTTCCTGCAGCATGGCCACGTGCGGCTCGATGGGCTCCGGATTTATACCCGGAAATAGCGGATTCACATCCTGGCGAATGGCGACATGTTCAATGCCATGATCGGCGAAAATCTTCGTCAGCACTCCTCGCCCGGAGCCATACATGGAATCCACGGCCAGCTTAAGCTTGGCCTTGGTAATCAGATCGAGATCGGCGAAGCGGGAGATAGCCTCGATGTATCTCTCTTTTAGATCAACTTCCTCGATGGGGGATTTGTGGCCATCAGGTGTGACGCCGAGGCACAGCTGTTCTTCAATGCCCTTGATAATCTGGGGCGTTGCCGATCCGCCAAACCTGCCCTTGAATTTCACCCCATTCCAGTTCCAAGGATTGTGGCTGGAGGTGATGACCACTCCACCCGCAGCGGCATACTGCTTGACGGCGAGTGAGACGGCCGGAGTCGGAGTGTAATCGTTGGCTAACTTGACCGGAATGCCGGCTGAGGCGATCACTTCAGCTGCTATGCGCGCAAAGCGTGGTGAAGAAAAGCGAGTGTCGTAGCCGATGATTAGGCCTCGGCTAGGGTCTTCGTCTTTCAGAACATAGGCAGAAATCGCGGCGGCCACCTGCCGCACGTTCTCATACGTGAAATCCTCGGCAATGATGCCCCGCCAGCCGTCGGTGCCGAATTTGATATTGGTCACTAGTCGTTCGTTTTTCGTTGCCGGTGCATTCACTGTGCGGATTGCGAACGATGAACGACCAGCGACGAATTACCTGCGGTTAAACCAATTTGTTGAGTTTCTTCTCGTCTAGAAATTTCACAACTTTTCCCACGTCCTGTGCCTTCTCTCGCGTGGTGATCAGCAAAGCGTCCTCGGTTTCCACCACGACCACATTGCGAACTCCGACGGCCGCGACAAACTTTCCCGGAGCATGAATGTAATTGTCCTCAGCGTCCAGGGTGAAGATACCCTGGCCTGAGATCACGTTGCCATTTTCGGGCTGTTGTTTTGCGGTTTGATGTTCGTACAAGGCGGTCCATGATCCCAGATCGTTCCAGCCGAACTCAGCTGGCAGACAGAATATCTTGGAATATTGTTCACCCTTTGCTGAGCGAGGCTCGAGCACCGCGTAATCGATGCTGATGTTTTCGCACTTAGGATACAGCCGGTGAAAAACAGCGCTGAACTTGCGAGTTCCATATGCAGCCGCAATTTCCTCGAGGATCGCCGCTGTCTGTGGCAAGTACTCATGTAGTGCGTTGACCAGCGTTTGTGCCGACCAGATGAACATGCCACTGTTCCAAAAGTAATTCCCGGCCTCCAGGAAGCCTGCAGCCCGCTCGGCATCGGGCTTTTCCGTGAAGCGACGCACGCGAAGCGCACCTCGGTCCGCTTCATTGCCGGTTTCGATGTAGCCGTATCCAGTTTCTGCCCGCGTGGGTCGAACGCCCAGCACAACAATATTCTCGCCCGCGGCAGCAATCTCGATTGCTTTCTTCAATAGCCCACGAAAGCGTTCCTGATTGGAGATCACGTTATCGGAGGGAAACATTCCGATCAACGCGCGTGGATCGGCACGAAGCAGCAGGCAGGCTGCAAGGCCGATGGCAGGGGCGGTGTTTCTGCCCACAGGTTCAGCGACAATCTGTCGTGCAACGAGGCGCGGAAGCTGCCGTGCCATCTCGCGGTGTAGATCCCGGTTGGTGATGATCCAGAAGCGTCGTGCTGGAGCCAGTGGCAGCAGACGCGCAACCGTTTGCTGGATCATCGTCTGCTTGCCGTCTAGCGCGAGCAGTTGTTTAGCGCGACGTTTTCGACTTAAGGGCCAAAAGCGGGTCCCACGACCACCCGCAAGAATCACGGGATAAAAAGCGAAATGGTTATGCGCCGAAGTGTTTTCCCGATTGGCCATGAATCCTTACAATGTTGTTACAGGTTCCGACACGTCGTCCACCGGCAAAGAAGACTTCAAGAATTGGAGTGTCCACTGCGGCCGGACGCAAAATTCGGTTAACGCTGCAGGCACAATGACAGCATCTCCTTTGGTCATAGTTAGCAGTTCGGTTCCATTAGCTTCGATGACGCCGCAACCATCGACCGCGACGAGAATCTGCACCGACTTCCCGGCGTTTCCGTCGCACACTCGAAATTGGTGCGACTCTTTCAGTTCAAACATCTCAACTACAAAGTACGGTGAGGCTATCAGAAGCGAGTAGCGGTTCTTGCCGCCGTCGATTGCACGCGGCTCCGCGCGCGCTACTTTTCCAGAACCCGGATGTTCGTTCAGTACCGAGAGGCCTGTCTGGAGATGCAATTTACGCGGTCGGCCATAATCATACAGGCGATACGTGGTGTCACACTGTTGCTGGGTTTCTACAATGATTGAGCCCGGCCCCAGCGTATGGACGGTACCACCAGCCACATAAATCATGTCTCCGGGAAACACATCGATCCAGTGCAAGAGGCCCTCGGCTCGAGTCTGGTGAATAGCTTGTTCAAACTGTGTCTTTGTGACGCCAGATTTCAAGCCAAGCGCCACCTGTGCGCCGGGTTGGGCGTGAGCCACGTACCAACACTCGGTTTTTCCGTGGGGCTGTCCAAGACGGTGAGCTGCTTCGTCATCCGGATGCACCTGCACGGAAAGTTTCTCGTGCGGAAATAAGAATTTCACGAGCAGCGGAAAGCGATTGGGATTCTTGGCGGCATGACCAACCAGCTCAGGACCGTATTCGGCGCTCAGATCGGCCAGGGATCTGCCTTGCAAGGGGCCATTTGCCACCCGGCACTGATCGCCCGTCAGCCAGGATTCCCCGATTTTTTCTGCAAAATGCTCGTTAGGATAAATCGGTGACAAGTCCTGCGTTCCCCAGGGGCGAGGATCGAAAGCGGGAGACATTCGTAAGGGATACAGATCAATCATGGTGCGCAGAGGTTGAGGCCGTCAACGCGCGAACGGCGACGGAACCGCATCTCGATTAGAAGTATAGCGAAACGGAAAAGCTGCCGAGCCTTCGAGAGTTTCACAGATGCGCAAGGAATTTGCGCATTCGTTCCAGACCCCGATCCAGCTCAGCTGTGGATGTTGCATAAGAGACGCGAATATGATCGGTGGTGCCAAAACCCTCGCCAGGAACTGTCGCCACGTGTGCCTCTCGTAGAAGCTTTCCAGCCAGTTCTGATGCCGATTGGATTCCGCTGCGCCCGAAAAACGCCGAAATGTTGGGATAGGTATAAAAAGCACCTTGCGGCAAGGTGCACTTAACACCGGGAATAGCGCGCAATCCATTGACCACGTGGTCGCGCAACTTGATGTACTCGGCACGCATGTCGGATACGCATTGTTGCGGTCCCTTGAGCGCCGCGACTGCGGCCTTCTGCACGATGGAAGTCGGATTCGACGTCGACTGACTCTGAAGTTTCTGCATCGCGCTAATCACTGGCGCGGGAGCCAACGCGTAGCCGAGCCGCCATCCGGTCATGGAGTAGGTCTTGGAAAGCGAGCCGACGATCACCATGCGCTCCTTGAAATCGCGCAACGAAGCGACGGAAAAACGCCTGTTGGCGTAGTTCAGGTAGACGTAGCATTCATCCGACATTACCCAAATGCCGCGCTCGTGTGCCAGTCGTACAACCTCGCTCATGGATTCCGGAGACATGACTGCGCCGGAAGGGTTGCAAGGGGAATTAAGAATGATCAGCTTGGTTCGCGGTGTAAGCAGACGCTCGATCATCCCGGCACTGATCCGAAAATCCTGACTCTCATCAGTTTCAAGCAAGGCACAGTCACCGCCGGCGTAGCGGACGATGTCTTTGAAAGAAACCCAATAGGGCACCGGCAAAACAACTTCGTCACCGTGATCCACAAGCACCTGGATAGCGTTAAAGATCGCGTGCTTGCCACCGACGCAGGCGATGGTCTCTTCGCGGCGATAGTCGGAGTCGAAATCCACCGCGTGCCGATGCACAATGGCATCGCGCAACTCGGCGGTACCACCCACCGATGTGTACTTGGTAAAGTTGCCTTGAATCGCGGCAATAGCGGCATCCTTGATGTGCTGGGGCGTGGGAAAATGAGGTTCGCCGGCTCCAAAATCGACCACGTCAATGCCTTGCTGGCGCAGCTTCTCCGCTTCGTTCACCACCGCCAAGGTAGCGGACGGCTCGATTCGGTTGATACGATCGGTAAGCTTCAGAACTGGGGTTGCTTGTATAATCGTTGTCATTGTCGTCCCCTTGGTTTTGGTCCCCTTGCGTGTTCAAGTTTAATTGCCGGGTCCAGTTTCTCTTTTAGCCTCTGTTCTACCAGTTCCGGCACCAACCCTTTGATGGAGCCGCCCAATTGAGCGATCTCGCGTACGAGGCGGGAACTCAGGTACGAGTATTGCTCGGCTGGCATCATGAAAACGGTTTCCAAATCGGGCCGTAGCTTGCGGTTCATCAACGCCATCTGCAACTCGTATTCGTAGTCACTAATGGCGCGAATCCCACGTAAAACCGCTCCGGCCTTGACTTTCGACGCATAATCGACGGTGAGGCCGTCGAAGGTGTCTACGTCTACATTCTTGAAGTTCTGGGTCATAGCTTCCAGCATGCGCTTGCGATCCGACAAGCTGAACAAAGGCCCTTTCTCCGGATTACGCAGGATAGCCACTATCAATTGGTCGAAGATCTTGCTCCCGCGGGCGATTAAATCGAGGTGACCGTTAGTGGGAGGATCGAACGAACCGGGGTAGATAGCGATGACCTTTTTCAATGTGCGCCAGACCGAACTAATTTCGGCAAAACAGGATTTTATTCGTCTCATGAAGTGAATAGCAATTCTTCTTTACGGAATGCCGGGCGAGCGCGACTTCCGCAAGATCGCCCGGCAGGACAACGGCGCAAGCTCGTTGAGCTCCTTTCGTTACCAAAGGGCCTTGTACCGAAGGACGAGGAAGCAAGCACTGGATACGATTTTCGGTCTGGCACAATAGTGGTAGTTTGTAACTTGCTGAGCGCCGGACACGGAATTACCCTCCATAACTGATGCCGCTACGCGCTCTTTTGCTCTCCTCCAAACGGGAGACATCCGGTCCGCTGGTCCAAGCTTTGCTGGAATTAGACTTGGACGTCGAGCACTCGCCAGAGATTTTTGCCGCGATCCGAGAGCTCACCAGCAGAAGTTTCGACCTGATCGTGGCTGATTTGGACGACGGGCCGGAAGCCGAGTTTCTCTTGAAGGCTGCGCGTGAATTGCAGATAAACGAAAACGCAGTCATGCTGGCCGTAGCGAGTGAGGCTAATAACCAATTCCCCGAAGCTTACAACGGGGTGGACCTTGTGCTCACGACGCCCTTAATTCCCGAGCAGATCAAGTACTCTTTGCTTGGCTGCGATCGGTTTCTAATGGCTTACATGCGCGGTGGCGCGGACAACAGCCATTCTCGGGCGCAGTCAACCGCCGGGTTGAAGCGCAAGACATCGCCGCCCATGCTCGTGCCAGCGCTAAATCAGCGTACGCCGGTACATCGGCAATAAACCAGTTCACAACTTTTTACCTATTTTTACCCCGAATTGACACATTGGTGTCGGCGAATGACTATGTTATTTCCCAGCCTGGTCCAGACGCGATGCGGATCAGGAAACCACAATGTTGAAGCGGCGTTGGAACGAGCGAACCCGGTTGATGTTGACCCTGGAGTTGGCTGTAGTGTTGCCCGCCGCGGTCCTGGTTTTCCTGAGTGTTATGCATGTCAACAGCATCCAGCGTGACAAGGGAGTGCAGGCCGCGTTCCAGCGCGATTTCAGCCACGTGCTGAAAATCTCGGAAAAAGAGATTAATCAGAGAGCCTATGAACTAGCCGATGAGGTGAGAAACGAAATTCCAGGCGCCGGCGCGGCGTGTTCGGAAACCATGGACAGGATTCTAGGTTCCCATCCCTATGTGGCTCACATATTTATTTATGAACCCGCCACCGGTATGGTGTTCCGTTCTCAGTCGCATCGCCTGAAGGACGCTTCCTTCCGTGAGGAGGCTGAAGACCTTTCCAGCATGTTCAGCGGATGGATGCAGATCGAGTACAGGGACCAAATGAAAGATTTGCAGGAGATGTCGGAGAAGGGGGAACGTTACTACTTCTTTGACAACTGGGCCCCGCGCGGCGACAAGCGCGTATATCAGTCGGGAGGGGTTTTTCTAGCAGGCGACAGCCATGGCGGGAACACTGCCGTCGCCGGCTTTATCTTCGATGCGGAGTATCTGCACGATCAGTTCTTTCCGGAAATGCTGGACCAGTTGTTGAGTCACCACGAGGAAAAGGGCGAGAGAAACCACGTGGTAATGATGATTCATCCCAAGAATGAATTGACACCCTTGGCTGCGTCGGTCGGTTGGGATGGTGGTTATCCCGAAGTAGAGCGGAACATGGAAGGAGCGTTTCCTAAGCTCACCATGGCCATCAAGCTGCCGGGAACTACTCTGGCCGCCCTGGAGCAGCACTTCGTCCGCACCGATTTCATGGTGTTGGCAGGCATTTCATTGCTTTTGGCCGGCGGAATTATCCTCACGCACCGCAACATCGCCCGCGAGATGGCGCTGGCACGTTTGAAGTCGGATTTCGTCTCCAACGTTTCGCACGAGCTGAGAACACCGCTTTCGCTCATCCGGTTATACGCTGAGACGCTGGAGATGGGGCGGCTCACATCACCGGAAAAATACCACGAATACTACGCAATTATTCGCAAAGAGAGCGAACGTTTGTCGGCGCTGATCAACAATATCCTCGATTTCTCCCGGATTGAAGCGGGGCGGAAAGAATATGACTTCCGCGAGACGGACATGCGTGAGCTGGTGCATAACACCTTGGAGTCCTACCGCTATCAGATCGAGCAAAACGGATTTGCGTTTGAGGAGCGGATTGCCGATGATGTGCCGCCGCTGCGTGTGGATCGTGAGGCAATGGCGCGCTCGCTGCTAAACCTGGTGAACAACGCTTTGAAGTATTCGCAGGATCGAAAGTTTATCGGGGTGAATCTGTTTCGCGACAATGGACTGGTGAAGCTGGAAGTTGAAGATCACGGAATTGGAATTCCGGCAAGCGAGCAAAGCAAGATTTTCGAGAAGTTTTATCGAGTGGGTGATCCGCTGGTTCATAACACGAAGGGGAGTGGCCTGGGCCTGTCGTTGGTGCGCCACATTGTGCAGGCACATGGTGGCGAAGTCATGGTGGATAGCGCGCCGGGACGGGGAAGCAAATTCACCATCACTTTGCCGGTGAATAGTGGAGCAAACGCGAGCAAGACTGTTTCTGCCTAGTTTGGAGCTTTGAGCGTATGGTGAAAATCCTGGTTGTCGAAGATGAGCCCAACATGGTGGCGGGGTTGCGCGACAATTTTGAATTTGAGGGTTACCAGGTCATCAGCGCGCCGGATGGCGTCAGTGGTTTGGAGCGCGCGCTGCGCGAGACCCCGGATCTAGTGATTCTTGATGTGATGATGCCCCGGATGAGCGGTTTAGACGTTTGCAAGCAGCTCAAAGCAAAGAAACCGGGAATTCCCATCATCATGCTTACCGCGCGCGGGCAGGAAGTTGACAAAGTGGTAGGACTGGAATTGGGCGCGGATGATTACGTTACCAAGCCGTTTTCCATCCGCGAATTGCTGGCGCGGGTGAAAGCCGTGCTGCGCCGCGCAGGAACCGCCGCTAAGACTCAGGAGAAGTTTTCATTTGGCGAAGTGGAAGTGAACCTTCGCAATTGCCAGGTGTCGAGAAAAGGCAAGACCATGGATTTTTCTTCGAAAGAGTTCGAGTTGTTGAAGTTCTTTTTGCATCATCCGGGAGAAACCTTGAGCCGCGACCGGTTGCTGGAGGAAGTTTGGGGTTACGAGCACTTTCCAACAACCAGAACTGTCGATGCTCATATCGTCAGGTTGCGGCAGAAAGTCGAACCCAAGCCGGATGAGCCCCGGTTCATCCTGACTGTGCATGGGACAGGTTACAAGTTTGTCGGCTGACTAGTTGCAGGAGATTCCAAGTGGAGAATGCGCTCCAACTGCAAGGCGAACGGCGAGAAAAGATTGGGTCGTCGCGCATCGATGACACGCAGCTGATCCGCGAAGCCCAGATGGGTAACGCCAGTGCTTTCGAAGAACTGGTGCGCCAGTATGACCGTGCCGTGCTTCGCCTGGCAGTCCACCTCACGGGGTCTCAGGAAGATGGGCAGGACATCTATCAGGAAGCGTTTCTCCGCGCTTACATCAACCTCGGCAGTTTCCGGTTTGAGTGCTCGTTTTATACGTGGATTTATCGCATAGTGACAAATCTCTGCCTCGATCATCTGCGCAAGAGGTCCTCACGCGCTCGCGATCTGACCACGACGATCTCTTCTGATGGCGAAGAGGAGCAGGTGCTCGATCGTTTGCCGGATCAGCGGGCTGACACCAGTCCGGAGCGGAGCATCATGAGCCGTGAGCTGCGAGCGTTCATCCGCCGGGCGATGGAAAGACTGTCGCCGCGCGAGCGAGTTGTGTTTGAGCTCAAGCACTACCACGGACTGCGCCTGCGGACCGTGGCCGGCATTTTGAACACCAGCGAAGGAACCATCAAAAACACCCTGTTCCGGGCGACGCACAAGCTGCGCACGCAATTGGCCGAAGTGCGCTGAACGCGGATTTTGAGCTCCCAGGTTTTGTGGGATTTCCGCGGCAACCGCTACCTCGACCAGAATGCACCATCGTAGTTTGCTTGGAGCCGAAGGCCTCCTAAGACTACCTACTTGATGTCCTTCATCGGCAACATTGAACCGTAGTCGCGGCCGGAGGGTTCGACCGCGCGGGCCACGATTCCGTCGAAGGCATCAGCCAACTCAGGAAGTCTTGCCAGAAGACCTTTCATCACCGCGGTGTTTTCCTGAAACGTTTTGGCGGCATCCGACACGTCGGCGGATTGATATTTGACGACCAAATCGAAATCATCGCCCACGGCCAGTGGGAAGACGGTGGTGAGTTTATAAGTTTTGCCTGCCGCCACAAGATCAACGGTGGTGCCATCTACTGGCAGGTCGGTTGGTTTCACCGCCTGCGACTCATCATAAAGGTTGTCGGTAATCTGGGTGTACATGAACGGGAGGGGGACTGAAAGTTCCCGCGCTTCCAAATAATAAAACCAGGCATTGTGGTTCTGACCTTTGGACTTAAATGCGCGAGCCTTGTCGGCGAACCAATTGCCCTCGTGCCCTTTTACCTGGAGATCTTTTAGGTAGAAACCAGCAATCTTCCAATCGGCGGCCTGTTGCTGCAGCACAAAGGAGACAGTACGTGGAGGCTTCGGGCCGCTAGCATCCAGCACCACAATGCCGTAGTTCCCGGGAGCCAGATTGGGAATGACAAATTCTGCGCTGTTAGCAGTTTGACCGCTCTTGCCAAAGACGCCGCACAGAAACTCAGCACGCTGTAAAGGCGTAGTTCCTTCCACCTTCAACAAGTACGGTGGACGGCTGGTAGCTTGAGCGCCGGTCAGGGCCGCCTGACTGTCGTTTAAAGCGTTTTCGACAGCAGAGAAATCAGCTGCCAAGCTGGGAGTCGCACTCTGCTTGAGAGAGGCACTGTCTCCACGGGAGACCATATCTAAGTACCGCTTGCCTGTGTTCTGAAGAGCATTACGAGTGGGTTCGTCCATGTCGGCCGCTGTGAAGCAGGTCTGCGCATAGGCAAATCCGACGGACATCACCGCGATTGAAATTTTGAAGAATAAGCGCAGCGGCATTTTGCGTGACAGTTTCATAGGTGCGCAGCAGGGTGTGACGGCAGCTCCGATAAAAGCTTTGGCCTTCAAGTTTACCTCTGCGGTCGAGCGACTAACATCGGGTGTCGTTTGTAGCCGGTCATTGCGCCTGCTGCCTCCATGTGGTACCGTCCCATTTGATTCCCATTCTCCCGGGAAAGGAATTCAATAATGGCCGGTTGGATCATTCTCGGCATTATCGTCGTGGTCGGCTTCCTGCTGGTTGGAATGTACAACCAGCTCGTGCAGTTACGCGTGCGCACGGACTCGGCTTGGTCTGATATAGACGTGCAGCTCAAGCGCCGTCACGATCTCATTCCCAACCTTGTCGAGACGGTCAAAGGATACGCCGCACACGAAAAAGGAACTTTTGAGAATATCGCGAAGTACCGTTCCATGGCCATGCAAGCCACCACGCCGGCCGACAAGGCCGAGGCGGAAAATCAACTCACCGGAGCCCTCAAAAGCTTGTTCGCCGTCGCGGAGAACTATCCCCAGCTTAAGGCGAACGAGGAGTTCCTGCAGCTCCAGGCGTCCTTGAGCCAGACGGAAGACAGCATTCAAAATTCCCGCCGTTATTACAATGCCGTGGTGCGCGATCTCAATACCCGGATTCAGTCCTTTCCGACCAATATTCTGGCGGGAATGTTCGGTTTCCAGCAGCGGCAATTCTTCGAAACTGCGGCCGCCGAGCGCGAACCCGTCGCCGTCAAATTCTGATCGGCATGAAGAAACAAGGCAGCCCGGTTGAGGATAGTGGTGCGGCTTGATAGCCAGCGCCCGCTCAGGATGACAACCAAAGCGTATTTCTGCCGCGGCATTTTCCTCGTCATTCCTCTGCTTTTATTTGCCGATCCCGTTTTTGCCCGTAGTTGGCGAGTGAGCGATTTCAGTGACACGATTTCGGTGGCTGACGATGGGTCCGCCGCCGTCCACGAACGCATCACGCTCGAGTTCAACGGCCAGTGGCACGGTATTCACCGATTCATTCCGGTGGAATATCCTGGTCCACGCGGCACCAACTACACGCTTTTTCTCAAAATCACCAGTGTCACCGACGACAGCGGCAACAATCTCAAGTATGAATCTTCCAAGTCAGGCGATTATCGCGATCTGAAGATCTACATTCCCGACGCTGACGATGCCACCCGCGTCGTCAACATCGATTACACGGTCCGCAACGGAACGCGCTTTTTTGAGGACCACGACGAGTTCTATTGGAACGTTACGGGAAATGACTGGCCGGTGCCGATCGAGCATGCGTCGGCGGTAGTCAGTTTTCCAGGCTCAGCCGCAGGATCGCTTCGGGCGCAAGCCTTCACCGGCGTATACGGCTCGGCCGAGCGCGATGCGACTACCGAGGTAAATGGTTCCGAGGCAAACTTTGAGACGAAGAATCCGCTGCCCATGCGTGGCGGCCTGACCATCGACATCTACATTCCCAAAGGCATTCTCACAGAACCGAGTGCGTTCACGCGGACGATGTGGTTCATAGGTAGCAATCCCATCGTATTTCTTCCGTTCTGGACCTTTGCCGTGATGTTCGTGATGTGGTGGTATTGGGGACGCGATCCCGATCCTGGCGTGTCAGTCGCTCCCATGTACGAGCCGCCGCCAGGAATCTCGCCGGCAGAGGCAGGCACGCTCATTGGAGACACGATTCATCCTCGCGACATAACCTCCACCATTGTCGACTTGGCGGTACGCGGGTTTGTCAAAATCGAAGAGACCAAAGATGAAGGCATGGTTTTCCACCATAAAGATTACATCCTTCATTTGTTGATCCCACGCGAGAAGTGGCAGGGATTGCAGCCACACGAGCGGGTAATGATGGAGAACATTTTTGGTAGCGAGAGCGATGTCCGGCTTTCCAACCTGAAAAACCGGTTTTACACGGCAATTCCGGTGATTCGGCAAGACATCATGGCGGAGCTGAAAACCAAGGGAATGTATCTGCTCGATCCGGAATCCGCCAATGGCTACAGCTTCGTGGGTATTGTGATCATCGTCGCTCCGTTCTTGATGCTGCAATTCCTCTGGCACAAAGACGTTTTCAGTTCCATGGGGCTGCTGATTCTCTGCGGCATTATTTCCGCGATCATCTGGTGGCTGTTCGCACGGCAGATGACGGCCAAGACCATTAAGGGCGGGCGCACGCAAGTGGCGGTGCTGGGCTTCCAGGAATTTATGAATCGCGTGGATAAGGACCGCTTGCAGCGCATGCCTCCAGACACATTCGAGAAATATCTTCCCTACGCCATGGCTTTGGGTGTGGAGCACCATTGGGCGCAGGCATTCGCCGGAATTGTAAAGGATCCACCGAGCTGGTATGTGGCGCCGGCTGCCTATGGTTACGGCATGGGATTCAACCCGATTTTGTTTTCATCGTCGATGCACAGCATGGCCAGCGATATGCACCAGGTTTTCGTCTCGGCGCCTCGGGCGAGCTCGACGGGCTCAGGATGGAGCGGCGGCGGATTCAGCAGCGGCGGTGGTTTCTCGGGCGGCGGCTTTGGCGGCGGCGGTGGCAGCGCGTTCTGACAGTGCCTGAGCCAGAGACTGCGGAGCGCCCACATTCTTACCGTTTACCATCGAACCAGCTGCTGCGGATCTTCTACCAGCACGACATCGTACTTTTCCAGCATCGGCATGAGGACATTCTCCAATTCGCGTTTCCACAATTCACCCTCATAAAACTTAGCTTTCATGGGCTCACGCGAATCGAGATCGGGAAAACCCCGCATGAAAAAGAAAGTGTCAGGATCTCCCACGGAAAGAAACGGCCCCAGAATCCTCATCCCAATTTCTTCGTGGGCGGGGATGGACTTTTCGCGGAAAATTCGAAGAAATTCCTCGCGTTTGCCCGGTTTCGTTTTATAGGTCCGCATTTCAATAATCATCGTTAAACACCTGATTCGCGACCAAGCCTGTATTCAAAAACAGCAGCCTGCGAGGCGAACATTATAAGACCTCTGGGAGCTGCATCTGGCAACGGTAAGATAGTGGCGTGGCAATTAAAGCGCCTGCCGACAGTGGCAACATTCTCATGGCAGATTTGTTGAGCAAGGTTTCCTGGCTGGTGCATGGTTTCTCGACTCGCCGTAACGGAGTTTCTCGTGTATACGGCAGTGGAACGCTGAATCTCGGCTTCACGAAAGAGGATTCACGTTCCGCGGTTGGACGCAACCGGCGAAGGTTTCTGCAGCAGCTCGGCGCAGTAACCGATAAGGGCCGATGGCCGCTGGTTACGCTGCGTCAGATTCACTCTGATCTGATTCACAACATCAACCCCGAAACGAAACATACGCTGACCGGCGATGGCCTGATTACGTCCACACCCGGAGTATTGCTTGCCGTCCAGACCGCCGATTGCCTTCCATTAATACTGGTTGATATCAGGAGACGTGCTGTGGGGGTTTTTCACGCCGGCTGGCGCGGGACCCTCAGGAGGATTGCTGAAAAAGGTGCAGGCGAGATGCGCCGTTGCTTCGGAACGAACCCGAGGGACATCATAGCGGTCCTCGGCCCGGGAATTCATGACTGCTGTTATGAGGTTGGCGGGGAGGTACGGGAGCATTTTGAATCACAATTTTCTTATGCCGGCGATCTGTTCCGCGAAGTCAAGGAAGCGGATCCGATTCGCGAAAAATATCCGCTGTTGTTTCTTACCGCCCGTCCGCCAGGGCATAACCGATTGCCACACAAGATTTTTCTCGACTTGGTGGGAGCAAATCGGCGCCAGTTGCTCGATGTGGGAGTCGCGCCGAAGAACATAACTATGTCGCCATTGTGTACGGCTTGCCGCCCTGACCTGCTGTTTTCCTACCGTGCCGAAAAAGCCATTACTGGGAGGATGATGGCAGTAGTGGGAATCCGCAAGGAACAATGACGTATCCCAAACTCGGTGTCCGCGGGAAAAGTCATCGTGTTGCCGATTTGAGCCGCTGCTCCAGGGCATCGACTTCCTCACGCATGCCTTGAGGAAGGCGATCGCCGAATTTGGCGAAATGTTCCCTGATGCGCGGCACTTCTGCCAGCCAGCCCTCGATATCGACGCTCAGGAGCTTGGCAATCTTTTCCGCGGAAAGATCCAAACCCTTCGTGTCGAGATCGGCGGGGTCAGGCAGACGCCCGATTGCGCTATCGTGCGCGTGGACTTTGCCATCACAGCGTTCGAAGATCCATTTCAACACACGGCTGTTCTCGCCGTATCCCGGCCAAAGGTACTTGCCGTTTTCGTCCTGGCGAAACCAATTCACGTAGAAAATCTTGGGGAGCTTAGAGGCGGCTGAATGCTGGCCAATCTTGAGCCAGTGCGCGAAGTAGTCGCCCATGTGATAGCCGCAGAAGGGGAGCATGGCCATGGGATCGCGCCGTAATTGTCCAACTTTGCCCACGATGGCCGCTGTGGTTTCACTGCTGGCGGTAGCGCCAAGAAACGTTCCGTGTTGCCAGTTGAAGGATTCGGTAACTAAAGGAACAACGCCCGCACGCCGTCCGCCAAAAAGGATTGCGTCGATCGGCACACCGTTGGGATCTTCCCACTCGGGAGCTATGGCCGGACATTGTTTGGCGGGAGTGGTGAAGCGAGCATTGGGATGGGCAGCCCTGCGTCCGGACGCGGGTGTCCAGGGGCGCCGCAGCCAATCGATCAACTCGGGCGGCTTCTGCTCTGTCATTCCTTCCCACCAGATGTCGCCATCGGGAGTGATCGCGCAGTTGGTAAAGATTGAATTATGAGTCACACTGCGCATGGCGTTGGCGTTCGATCTCATGCTGGTTCCGGGCGCGACACCAAAAAATCCAGCTTCAGGATTGATGGCATAGAGTCGGCCATCGGCGCCAAATTTCATCCAGGCAATGTCGTCGCCGATGGTCTCCACCTTCCAGCCGGGAATGGTTGGAATCATCATGGCAAGATTTGTCTTGCCGCACGCCGACGGAAACGCTCCCGTCATGTACTTTGCCTCGCCAGACGGGCTGACTAGTTTCAGGATCAGCATGTGCTCGGCCATCCAACCTTCGTCGCGCGCTTGCACGGATGCGATCCGCAAGGCATGGCACTTCTTGCCAAGCAGTGCGTTGCCGCCGTATCCGGATCCGTACGACCAAATTTCCCGCGTCTCCGGGAAGTGACAGATATATTTGAACTCGGGATTGCAGGGCCAGGTCGAATCCTGATCCTGTGGTCCCAACGGAGCCCCGATGGAGTGCAATCCGCGGACGAATTCGCCATTTGCTCCCAGAACCTGCAGCACGGGTGTGCCCACTCGTGCCATGATGTGCATGTTGGCGACCACATAAGGGGAATCGGTGACCTCCACACCGATGTTGGCAATTGGCGAACCAACCGGCCCCATGCTGTAGGGGATCACGTACATGGTGCGGCCGGTCATCGATCCGGCATACAAATGGTGCAAGGTTTCCTTCATTCGCGAAGGATCTTCCCAGTTGTTGGTTGGCCCGGCGTCATCTTTGCTCTGCGAACAGATAAATGTCTGATCTTCGACGCGCGCAACGTCCGCGGGATTTGAACGAACCAGGATGCTGCCGGGGCGCTTCGCGGGATTCAAGGGAATCGCGACACCCGCCAGCGTCATGATGCGGATCATCTCTTCGTATTCCTGCTGGGATCCATCGAACCAGTGCACTTGGTCGGGGCGGCACATCTGCGCCATTTCGTGTACCCACTCAGTGAGCTGTTTATTGGCGCTGGGGGCGGCTTTAACATCCATGGTGGTACTAGACATATAAGATTTCTCCTGGCACATTACGAACCTGTCGCTGCTGAGCACCGGGACGGGGGTAGAAAATGGCCGGCGATGAAAATGTTCACAGGCGCGGACGTCTTTGGACGCAAAATCAGGACTACTGAGTGATCAAGCCATCTTCGCAGTTGGCCGCCGCTCGAGTCATGATGCCCTAGTATTGTGCCTCTTTGCGCGGGCATTGACAATGGGCTTGGTGCACGAAGGTAGCGGCTCAGGAAGCCACAGAGGGCTGCAGACCGGCTTCTTCCGCAACTACGGCGTCCAGATGGGCGAGAGTTTGAGGCACCGTTAGCGAATACATCTCCTGGCTAACCCCCTCGCCGGTCTGCAAGGCTGTTTTCAAGTAATGGCCTGCAATTTCGATGGCCAGCGGATCGGTGATCACTTTCCCGGTTCGCTCCCGATACTCAACCCACGCGGGAAGGGGTAGCGCTATCCACACCGGACGTCCGTCCACTAGAAACTTAATATCGACCGCATCAGCATGACGGGTGGCAACAGCCACAATCAGCGCCTGATAAAGACAGTGCACTTTCTTCTTGCTCCAGCGGTCGACAGCATGGAAGTCTTCGTACATCAAACCCAACTATAGCGAAGCACAGCGACCGGGGCAAACCGCACTCTTGCCGTCGAGTCCCATCAATTCTCAGTTCTTCAGGCTCACTTCTCACTTCTGACTTTTCCTCACCAGCCGTCTTCCGACGATCCCGTACCTGCCTTCCAGCACGATGTTGATTGCTTCAGTGTAAGCGATGTGCTCCTGCTCCAGAATTCGCGACGCTAAGCTCTGCTCAGTATCTGTATCGAGCACCGGAATCGCCCGTTGCACGATGATCGGCCCGTGGTCAAGTTCTTCATCGACGAAATGCACCGTGCAGCCAGAAACCTTTACTCCGTAAGCAAAAGCCTGTTGTTGCGCTTCCAGGCCCGGAAAGGCCGGCAGCAGCGATGGATGAATATTGAGAATCCGTCCTGAAAACTGCCGCACAAACCATGGTGAGAGCAGCCGCATGTATCCTGCCAGGCAGACCAGATCAACTTTGTGCTCCTGCAGCGCCGCGACCACTTCGCGATCGTGGTCCTTCCGCTCTTTGCCTTTGGACGGAATCACCAGCGAGGTGAGCCCAAGCCTGCGAGCGATTTCGAGTCCTCCAGCGTCGGCCCGGTTGGAGATCACGATGGCGATGCGTGCGTCTGGAATCTTTTCGGTCGCCAGATTGCTCGCAATCGCTTCAAAGTTCGACCCGCGTCCGGAAAGCAGGATGCCGAGATTTTTCATGCTGGGATTCTAATTCACCACGGAGACGCGGAATCTCCGAGTGTAGATTTCTTGATTCTTCCACTATCAGTTCCTGATTCTGCCTCTGGCTGCAGCATTCCTTATAATGCGGTGGATGCCAAATTTCCCTGCAGTTGACGAGCAACTTGCTTATTTGAAGAAGGGCGCGGCGGAAATTATCCGCGAGGATGAACTGCGCGCGAAAATTGAACGCTCGCGAACATCGGGTAAACCGCTGCGCGTGAAACTGGGCATGGATCCGACCGCTCCCGACCTGCACCTCGGCCACACGGTCATCTTGCGCAAGCTCAAGCACTTTCAGGATCTCGGGCATACTGCGATTTTTCTGATCGGTGATTTCACTGGCATGATTGGTGACCCGACCGGTCGTTCGGCGACGCGGCCGCCGCTCAGCCCGGAAGAGATCATGCGCAATGCCAAAACATACATGGCGCAGGTGTACAAGATCCTTTCTCCCGACAAGACCGAGGTTCGCTTCAACAGCGAATGGTTTGACAAAGTGAAGTCGGCGGACTGGATTCGGCTGGCGGCAAAGTTTACGGTATCGCAAATGCTCGAGCGGGAAGATTTCCACCAGCGATTCCAAGATGAGAAGCCGATTGCCCTGCATGAACTGCTCTATCCGCTGGCCCAAGGATACGACTCAGTTGCACTCAAGGCCGACGTTGAATTAGGAGGCACAGACCAAAAATTCAACCTGCTGATCGGGCGGGAAATGCAACGGGGATATGGGCAAGAGGCGCAGGTCGTGCTGACCACGCCCATTCTCGAGGGACTGGACGGCGTGCAAAAGATGTCGAAGTCGTTGGGGAATGCCATCGGAATCACCGAAGCTCCGTTGGAGATGTATGGGAAAGTGATGTCGATTTCTGACGAGATGATGTGGAGATACTACGAGCTGCTGACGGACATATCGATGTCTCTGATAGGGAAGCTTAGGGAGAGGGTCGAGAAGGGTATCGTTAATCCGATGACCGCAAAGCGCGATCTGGCGCGGCTCATCGTTAGGGATTTCCACCCGCCCGAGGCGGCAGAAAGGGCTGAACGGAACTGGTCGGCACGATTCCAACGCCATAAGCATCCGGAAAAAGAATATGTCCCCGACGACGTGGAGTTAGCCAGTGTGCCGTATGATCGAGTCAAGAGCCCATCCGACGGAGGCGGGCACCCGCTTAGGGTCGACAAGCTCCTCGCTCACGCTGGTATGGCCACCTCCGTCGCTGAAGGCGCTCGGAAGGTAAAACAGGGGGCAGTGGAGATTGATGGCGCGCGTGTGGTTGAACCGGTGTTCCTGCTACAAGGGCTACCCGCCCATTTGACGATTCGTGCCGGCAAGTTATGGAAGTTGGTGACTGTCTCCTAGTTCGGCAGAAGCCATGTCCCGGACTCTGGAATCGGCATCCGCATCTACACCGCGACTGTGACTGAGGTTTCAGTGCGCGTGACAGGCCGATACAAAGTGTCGCGCTCGACGGGTTCGCGGCCGGCTTCGCGAATGAGCCGGATCAGTTCCTGACGCCGCATCCCCTGTGGAGTGGTGGCGCCTGCGTCGTGGTAGATTTTTTCCTCAACTACAGTTCCGTCGATGTCGTCGGCCCCAAAGCGCAAAGAAATCTGTGCGATTTTCGCGGTCATCATCTGCCAATAGGCCTTGATATGCGGGAAATTGTCCAGCACCAGCCGGCTGACGGCAATCTGCCTGATGTCAAGCATGCCCGTGGTTTTGGGCAAATGCTGCAGCGGGGTATTGTCAGGATGGAATGCCAGTGGAATAAAGGTCTGAAAGCCTCCGGTTTCATCCTGCAGGGAACGTAACTTCAGCAGGTGGTCGACCCGGTCTTCGTCATTCTCGACGTGTCCGTAGAGCATGGTCGCATTCGACTTTAGCCCGATCTGGTGCGCCAGTCTTGCCGTTTCCAGCCATTGGTCGCCGTCGATCTTGTGATCACAAATGATGTGGCGAACCCGGTCGGCAAAAATCTCCGCGCCGCCGCCAGGTAAGGAGTCCACTCCGGCAGCTTTCAATTGTTCTAAAGTCTCACCAATAGAAAGCTTGGCACGCTTCGCCAGGTAGGCCACTTCGACCATGGTGAAAGCTTTCAAGTGGACCTGGGGAAATCGCTGCTTCAGGCCGGAGATGAGGTCGAGAAAGTATTGGAAGGGCAAGTCAGGATGCAATCCGCCAACAATGTGAAATTCCGTTACCGCTTCGCTGTAGCCGGAGGCGGCGGTTTCAAACGCCTCTTCGAGTGCCATCGTGTAGGCGCCCGGCGAGTCTTTTTTCCTGCCGAATGCGCACAACCGGCAAGCGGCCACACAAACGTTAGTTGGATTCAAATGCCGATTGACGTTGAAGTATGTTTGATCGCCATGCAGACGTTCGCGGACGTGATTGGCCAACCAGCCGACGGCAAGAATGTCTCCGGCCCGGTAGAGCGCGAGCGCGTCCTCAGCATTCAGGCGCTCGCGGTTCAGCACCTTGTCGTAAACTGCCTCGACGTGCCGGTCGTCTGTTTGAAAGGGATGCACGTTCCGCATTGGTTCTGATGATACCTCATGGCAGCGAGCGAAGTCATAGCTTGGAGCGGCGGTATGCCGGGAAACCGGTTCACAGTTGTTTCTGCCGCTCCAGTTGTTTGTAAAACATCAGGGAATACGCCACCGGCGCAACTGCGCCGACCATTAGCAGGATGAAAACCGGCCAACCCGAAAAACCCAAAAGAGTTACAAGCAAGCCGATCACGCCGCTAGCCACGAATGTTTTCGCGGCAAAGCGGTGGGTAGCGTTCCATACGCGCTCGTTGGCTAACGCCCAGGGCGTGCGAATCCCAATGTAAAAATTGCGGCGAACTTTGCCCATCACGTTGCCCAACAAAGCGAAAAGCAGGCAGACTCCGCCAACGATGGCCCGGCCAACGTCTACGGCCTGACCGAGGCTGGTCCAGAGGATAACAGCGTGGAAATAAGCCAACATGGCAACCACCATGACCATGACCTGCAAATATGTCGAGTGAAAGGTTTCCACTTCGAATTGCTTGGGCGAGAGCCAGGGAAGAAGATAAAACATGACGACCATCGCCGACATCAGGCCGGGGCCAAACAGGAAAAGCGCCCATTTTGGACTATATCCATTCACCTGATTGTGAATGTCCCAATGGGTTGGGACTAAGTTCGGAAGCTGCGGATACACGATCAGTGTGGCAACGAAGCTGGCCAGCACTATCAATGCCACGATCACAAAATAGGTGCGCGTCATTCTGCTTCTCCCCGCTTCTTGTTCGAGGCGATCAAGTCCATGGCCCAGGCGACAACATCTTGCACTACGGTTGTGTTCAAGCCATACCAGATCTGCTGCCCCTCTCGGCGGCTTGTAATCAAATCCGCGTCTTTCAAAACTGCGAAGTGGTGAGACATAGACGGCTTGGTCATATCGAAGTGCTCAGCCAAGTCGCCGGCTGTCATCTCGCCATGGCGCAACAAGCCGAGAATTTCACGGCGCGTCGGATCAGCCAAGGCCTTAAACGCTCGATTGCTTCTCACAAAAGAATTAGATGACAGTTTAATTAGATAGTTTACTAAATATTGTGAAGGTCAGCGCCCAGCCATTAACTACCTGAAAATGTGTTACTTACGCATCATAAGATCGCCGGCAAGAAAAATGAAGAACACCACGGAGATGACGCCGTTCATGGTGAAAAAGGCAGCGTTGAGTTTCGACAAATCTCTGGCCGAGACAAGGGAATGCTCATAGGCAAGCAGTAGCGCGACGGCGGCGACACCAGCGGCTGCCAGTTTTCCCAGTCCGAATACAACGGCCACGCTGATCAGAAGCAGAATCATGATGAGATGAAATGCGCGCGCAATCCAAAGTGCGCTGGAGATTCCGCAGAAGCGCGGAATAGAGTGCAGTCCAACTTGGGAGTCGAACTCGTAGTCCTGGCAGGCGTACAGGACGTCAAAGCCGCCGCCCCAAAAAGTGACGGCTGCGGTCAACAGCAGAATCCGAGGGTCGAATGAGTTCCGCACCGCGATCCACGCGGCCGCGGGTGCCATCCCCATGGCGAAGCCCAATACCAGATGGGACCAGCGAGTAAAACGCTTGGTGTAGGAGTAGAGCAATAGTATCGCTAGCGCAACCGGAGAGAGCAAGAAGGACAACCGATTGAGCTGCGATGCGGCTACGACAAAGAGGGCAGAGGAAACAACCACAAAGGTCGCCACGAACGCCGGACTGAGGGCTCCGGCGGGTAAGGCGCGTGTGCGGGTACGAAGATTCGCGGCGTCAATCGAGGCGTCGGTGAGCCGGTTGAACGCCATCGCCGCCGAGCGCGCCGTTACCATCGCAACGATAATCCAGGCAAGCGCATGCGCCGAGGGAAGACCCTGGGCGGCCAGCATCGCCCCGCAAAGCGCGAATGGAAGCACGAAAATGGAATGCTCCCACTTGATCATCTCCAGAGTGACGCGCAGGTTGTGGAGGACGGGCACCCAGAGATTCTAACGGATGGCGGCGGATCAATTCCTAACTGGGAGGCGTCTTTACCAGCCGTCGGGGTATCCCTGTTCACCAATCAGCGGCACAAAGCGGCACCCCTCGAGATTGTCAATGACCGCCTGGCCACGCTGCTTACGCACCAGTTGCAACAATTGAGCGTGCGAAGGGCCAATGGGAACGACCATTTGCCCGCCTTCGCGCAATTGTTGGAATAATGCCGGGGGAATGTGCGGAGCAGCCGCGGAAACAACGATATCGTCATAAGGCGCATAAGCCGCCAGGCCTTCGCTGCCGTCGCCAACCAACACATGGACGTTGTAATAACCCAGTTGTTTCAGTACGTTGTCGGCGCAGCGGGCGAGAGCGGCGTGCCGTTCGATGGAATAGACCTCGCGCGCCAGCTCGGCAAGCAGGGCCGTCTGGTAGCCCGAGCCGGTGCCAATCTCCAACACCTTCTCCTTTCCGTTCAGTGAGAGAACCTGCAGCATAATGGCCACGATGTAAGGCTGGGAAAGCGTCTGGCCTTTTGCGATCGGAACCGGGTGATCTTCATAAGCCTGTTCGCGATATTCTTCGGCGACAAACTCATGGCGGGGGACGCGAGCCATGGCCGCCAGCACCCGCTCGTCAGAAATTCCGCGGGCGCGCAATTGGTCGCTCACCATCAGCTCGCGCTTGGCGGCGAATTGGTCAGTTTGAGTCTGAGAGCTCATCGCAACACCACAAGCATACCGCGTATCGCCGGGGAAAGCTGTGAGCGCGAATCTTCTCTCTCGTGCACGCATCTCCACTGTGAGACGATGTGCGAGGTCAGTGTGGGGGAGCAAACAGGGTGAATGGACAAGAAAGCTTTGCCCCGGGTTGGCCGGGAATTGAGCCACGTTGGACGTCCGCCGCAAAAAGTGGCGTCGGCACCGCGTTGAGCCTTAACAGCCGCGTTTGGTTTACCATCAGCCACGGCATTTTGAATGAAGTTTACTACCCGCGGGTGGACCAGGCATGTACGCGCGATCTGGGGCTGATTGTGACCAACGGGGAGAACTATTTCTCCGAAGAAAAGCGCCATTGCAGATTTGAGAATGTTCCACTCGAACCCGGTGTTCCTGTCTTTGAGCTCACCAACACCGAGTTACAGGGACGATACCGCATCGAGAAGGAAATCTTAACCGACCATTATCGGAACGTTGTGCTGCAGAAAATTCGCTTCGTTCCTCTGCAAGGCCGTTTGGCCGATTATCACCTGTATGCTTTGCTGGCTCCGCATCTGGCCAACTGTGGCGCGCACAATACCGGATGGACCGGCGAGTACAAGGGCGAGCCGATGCTCTTTGCCGAGCGCGATGGAGTTGCCCTAGCGTTCGGCTGTTCCGTGCCATGGCTCAAGATGTCGGCAGGTTTTGTTGGCTACTCGGATGGATGGCAGGAGCTGTCGCAACATTACCGGCTGAGGCAGGAATACCAGCGCGCCGAAGACGGAAACGTTGCTCTAACCGGCGAGATCGATTTAGAGGCATGCCAGGGCGAATGTCTTCTGGCCCTGGGCTTCGGCGGCATGTGGACGGAAGCGGGGCAGCAAGTTCGTTCCAGCTTGACCGAATCCTACGAAGACTTGCGCAAACAGTACGTGCTGCACTGGGAGACCTGGCAGGAAAAGCTGATGAAGCTGGATGATCCCCCGCGCGATCGGGACCTCTATCGCGCGAGCGTCGCCGCGCTGCGTACGCATGAGTCCAAAGATTTTCTTGGCGGAGTCATTGCCAGCCTTTCAATTCCGTGGGGCTTCAGCAAAGGGGATGAAGATTTGGGCGGCTACCACCTGGTCTGGCCGCGCGACCTGGTGGAAACCGCATTCGCATTCTTAGCCGCGGGAGCGAAAGGCGATGCTGTGCGAGTGCTCCGCTATCTGGAGTCAACCCAGGAACCTGACGGCCATTGGGCGCAGAACATGTGGCTTGATGGCCGTGCTTACTGGCTTGGCTTGCAGATGGACGAGGCGGCATTCCCCATTCTCCTGGTGGATTGCCTGCGGCGCGAGGCGCCACAGGAACTCGGGAATCCGGAACGATGGTGGAAGCTGGTGCATCGCGCGGCCAGCTTTATCGTCCGTAACGGTCCGGTAACCCAGCAGGATCGCTGGGAGGAAGACGCAGGTTATTCGCCGTTTACTCTGGCCGTGGAGATTTCGGCGCTGCTGGGCGGGGCGGATCTGGCAGAGGCGGTCGGAGAGACCAGCATGGCTGGTCACCTTCGCGATACCGCTGATCGGTGGAACGACAATGTGGAGCGCTGGACGTATGCCATGGGTACGGATTTGGCGCAGCAGCTCGGCGTGGAAGGATATTACGTGCGCATCGCGCCGCCTATCACAGAGTCGGCTGCGTCTCCGCTGCAGGGCTTTGTTCCCATTAAGAATCGACCACCCGGGCAGAGTTCCGAAGCTGCCACTCACCTGATCAGTCCAGATGCATTGGCGCTGGTGCGCTTCGGGCTGCGCGCTCCTGATGATCCGCGCATCTTGAATACGGTGAAAGTAATTGACGCCGTGCTCCGGGCGGAGTTGCCGCAGGGATATTGCTGGTACCGTTACAACGGAGACGGCTACGGAGAGCACGAAGATGGCTCGCCATTCGATGGCACTGGCATTGGCCGGTTGTGGCCGCTCCTGGCCGGCGAGCGTGCCCACTATGAGGTGGCGGCTGGACGTCCACAACTGGCAGAAGAGCTTTTGAAGGTCATGGAGTTCGCGACTGAAGGCGGCCGATTGCTTCCGGAGCAGGTGTGGGACCGGCGGGATATTCCCGAGCGCGAATTGTACCGGGGAAAACCGACGGGCTCAGCTTGTCCCCTGGTTTGGGCGCATTCGGAATACATCAAGCTGCGGCGCTCGCTGCACGAGGGAAGGATCTTCGATCAGCCGCAGCAGCCCTACCAGCGTTATGTGGTGGAAAAGCGCTCGTCGCCTCACGCTGGATGGCGGTTCAACAACAAAGCCCGGGTCATCCCGCGAGGCAAGATGCTGCGAATCTCGGTGCCGGCGCCTGCTCTGGTCCACTGGAGTTTTGATCAGTGGCAGACAAGCCATGACAGCGAGACAGTCGACACAGGCTTAGGCCTGCACGTAGTCGATTTGCCGTCCCATGAGTTAGAAGATGGCCGTGAGATTCTTTTCACCTTTTATTGGAAAGCTGAGCAGCGATGGGAAGGCGTAGACTTTAGGGTGAAGGTGGGAACAACCGGCTAAAATCTCTGCCGCCATTTCGATGCCATGGCACAACGGGCGCGGAAAACCGAATACGAAGCTTTGCGGGCGACACTGAGTTTTCTGCAGCAAGCTTTGGCCGCCTACCATCCCCGTGACTTTGCGGTTGAACTGTGGGATGGCACCCGATGGCTGCAGGAGAGCAATCAATTCCGACGATTCACCTGGAAAATAAATGATCCCGCTGCCCTGCGGCGAGTAATAGGAAATGCCAGCGAGGTCTCCCTGAGCGAGGCGTACATCTACGATCAATTCGATCTGGAAGGCGATATTCTGGGCGTCTTTCGTTTAGCCGATTTTCTTCTGAACAAGCGGTGGACTCTTAGAGAGAAGCTGCGTTTGAGCAAAATGCTGCTGGATTTGCCTTCGCATCAGCGGGCGCAGACTAGCGCAGTGGACCTGCAGGGAACGGCTCACTCCAGAGAACGTGATCGCCAGGCTGTTACCTACCATTACGACGTATCGAACGATTTCTATGCTCTTTGGCTGGACCGGAACATGGTTTATTCCTGTGCATATTTCCAAGCGTCCGACGATCATCTCGATACCGCGCAGGAGCAGAAACTGGACTACATCTGCCGCAAGCTGCGCCTGAAACCTGGGGAGCGCTTGCTGGACATAGGGTGTGGTTGGGGCGGATTGATTCTTCATGCGGCCCGTCACTACGGAGTGCGCGCTTTGGGGATCACCATCAGCGAACGCCAGATCGAATTTGGACGTAAGCGGATCGAGCAGGAAGGACTTTCAGAGCAATGCGAAGTGCGGTTGCTCGACTACCGCGAGCTCGATGAACCCGGGGCTTACGACAAGCTGGTCAGCGTGGGCATGGTGGAGCATGTCGGGGGATCCAAGTTGCCGGAATATTTTGAGCGTGCATTCCGGCTTTTGCGGCCAGGTGGCGTCTTTATGAATCATGGGATTGGCAGAGCAGGCAACCGGACTGCTCCCCAGCAACCGACCTTTACCGACGTTTATGTTTTTCCCGACGGCGAATTAGTGCCAATTGCCGCCATGCTGGATGCGGCCGAGGCCAGCGGCTTCGAGGTGCGCGACGTGGAGAACTTGCGCGAGCACTACGTTCTGACGTTACAGCAATGGTTGCGGCGCCTGGAAGCGCATTCCGAGGAGGCCCGCCGGATCACAGATGAGGTGAAGTATCGAATCTGGCGATTGTATCTGGCGGGTTCGTGCCACTATTTCCGGACAGGAAAATTAGACGTCTACCAAACACTGCTAGTAAAACGCGATCAGGGCAAAAGCGCGTTGCCGCTCACAAGGGAGGACTGGTATCAGGTATAGCCCGTCTACCCGGTGTACACCAGTTCCACGACCGTACAGTCATCGCTTAGGGCGTTGCCGCTGCAGAAGTCGGAGATGGCGGAGAAAATATCTTCCATCGTGCCGGTTTTCGCGGCCCGTTCCAGACGGAAGTCCTCGAAGAATTCGCCGCGCGCATTCTCCGCCTCGGTAACTCCATCCGTCACCAGGATCAGACGATCGCCCGGTTTTAACTGAAGCCGCGCACTTTTGTATTCCGCGTCGGGAAGCAGGCCGACGGGCAGGTTGGCATCACTCGGTCGCTCCACCTCCCCATGGGAGACCAGGACTGGCGGCACATGACCGCAGTTTACGTACTCCAATTCTCCGTCGGCGGGAATCCGGGCCACAATCACCGTCGCATATTTCTCGCCTATGTGCTTATGCGTGAAGAAACGGTTAACCGCAGTGACAATCTCGGTCAGCGGCATACCAGCGGCGAGTTGGGAATAAATCATGCCTTGCAAAGTGGACGCCAGCAGCGCGGCAGAAACACCTTTGCCGCTTACGTCTGCCAGCACCACAGTCAGACCTTGGTCGGTGTTGACGGCATCGAAGAAATCCCCACCGATCTCTTTACAGGAGAGATTTCTTCCACCCAGGCGCGCGAAAGGAACTTCCGGAATGGTCACCGCCATGAGGCGCTGTTGAATAGAAGCGGCGATGGCCAGTTCCTGCTGGTAACGCTTGGCAGATTCCTCGGCCTGCACCAGGCGTGCATTCTCGATGAGAGAGGCAGCCTCGGTCGCGATGGCGTGCAGAATGTCGTTGCTCACGCTGGAAATGTCGCGCGAGGCAAAGCGTGAATCCACGTAAAGCGCGCCCATGGCCTCGGCGGCCGGCGTGGGTCCCCCACCGTCTGTGCCGCGCACCGTATGCACCTGTGGCTTTCGAAGGGGGACGCAGATGACTGTTCGAAGATCGTAGGCAACGATGCTCTTGCGCCCAGTCAGATCCGTCGAGCGACTGGTATCGGTGAGCACGAACTCGGAATTGGATTTCAGGGCATCTTCCAGAATGGAGTGCGAAATCGTGGTGTCCTCAAGCAGCGGCTCACCCTTGGAGTTTCGTCCCGCTCCCAGCCGCAACTCCCCCTGGTCGTTTTTCATGAACACGAAGGCGCGCTCGGCGCGAGTTAATTTGAGTGTTACGTCAAGCAGGGTCATCAAAATTTCATCCAGCACCCCGACGGTATTCAGCTTGCGTGCAGCTTCGAGAAAAAGGACCAATTTCTCCAGATCAGTAGTTTCTTCCGAGATATGCATCCCGGAAATCTGGCTAAGAAACTCGCGGGCCGTGTTGGGCGTGGCGTGCTGGGGATTGAAGATGACATAGGCGAGGTCGCGAACCCCGAACTCCAGGCGGTCGTTCTGCTCCAGGGCTTTACGCTGGATTTTTTCGCCATTGACAAAGGTTCCGTGCTTGCTGCCCTGATCGACGAGGCAGAATTCCCCATTCTCAGAAATGATCATGGCGTGATCACGCGAAACCCGCGGATCGGGAATGACCAGATCCTTATCAACTTTCCGGCCCACGCTGAACGGGCTATGGTCGAGCTTGATAACGCGTTGCTCATTCCCCTGCACGAACACAAGGGTGGGGAAGATGCCGGAGCTCGAGCCGGGTTCAGGAGTAACTATGGTTTCAAACGCCATTGGGCAGCGATTCCGCTCACGAGAATAATGACAGGATTGCCAAGCCATGGGAAGGGGTGAGCCATAATTCTGTCCTATGTTCAGCCTGACCGACTGCCGCCAGGCAGCCGCTCATGAGGGTTTGACATTAGTCCATCTGGGCAGCAGCTTCATGATCGCGATGGTTACGACGGCAAAGACGGCTAAAGGAATAAGAATAGTGGAGTAAAGCGGGAGTTCCCATGCTCTTTGCAATTTGGGATTCGGGACAAAAATTGAAGCCAGCGTGATCCCTAGCGCAGCCAGCCACGGCCAGGCAACAATCAAAGCTGTCACGGCGAGCGCCAGGCGCGATAAAGCGCCCGCGGCCCACAGAATCGACCAATAGCTAACGACCAGCAGAATCGGCGCCAGCAGCAAGACTTGATTGTAGGGAGCTTCTTTGGGAGCGATCACGATGGTGGCAGCCAAGATAACTCCCATGATCCAGTGAAATGTTGGTACATCTTTCGAAGTGCGGTGAAAACGCCAACAGACGACGGCTAATCCTACGACAATAGCAACTGCAAGAGCTCTTCCCCAGGCGGGAGTGAACAGCAGCTCCAGAGCGGAGCCCGCGCCGTTGTTGTACTGCCGGTACGCAACCAGCGCCTGACGAAAGCGCCCGACCCAACCTGGTAAGACAATCTCGCCCGCAGCGATCAGCGCCAACATTGTCCCCGCAAACCCCCACACGAGTTTGTTTCGCGTACGCCAGTCACCCGCTGCCCACAACAAAAGCCACGCCGCCAACGGCAATGCCAACTGCGGTTTGATTGTGGCCAGCGCAAGCAGGATTCCCGCGGCAGCGAGTCGATCTGTCTGCAGCAGAAGTGCAGAGAAGGCGATCAATCCGCCAACCAGCAGGCTCAATTGCTGCAGCTTGATTCCCTGGATCGCCTGCAGACTGCCAAGCAGCAGAACCATCAGAGTCGCGACAGTCCACTTTGAAGCACGCCAGCGAAAGACGCGCACCCAGACCGGCACAGTCGCGGCGGTTAACGCGATGAGTAACCATCGAAATCCGCTCTGCACTACTGCAAACGGTAGATAAATTGTGGGCGCAAGCAGAAAAACCACATAGACAGGATAAGCAAAACCCTGCTGGTCTGTGGGATCATCGGGACGGGCGGGATCAAGTGCACGGCCATAATACCCAATCTGGATCTCACGGGTAACGCTGGCGCCATAAGGATCGCGGTGGTGCAGCAGCAGTTCACGCGCTCCCAGCCAACGAGGATAGAGGTCGGAAAGATTGCCGCGAGGAATACCGTGCAGGGCAGCATCTGACAACTGATGCGCAATCAGTACGTGCTGGACGTAGAACCACATACTGCCCGCTAGTAGCAAGGCCAGCACAAATCCGGGTTTTCGATGTGACAGCAAATGCGTGGGTGACTGTCGTCTGAGAAAGGCGATTTTCGAGCCTGCCCTAGTTAATTCTATGCAATCGTGCCGGAACTTAAGTGGGACTTGGAATCAGTGCCCTCACCAAAGCGTTTGTCCGATGGCAAAGCACGGCTGGCGGTTTCAAACCAAATCTGCGCGACAATCCCGCCCAGGAGCAGCAGCACCGCCCAGCCCATCAATGCGAGCCGATTGCCGTGCAGCAAGAGAAACTCCTGCAAAGGTGAGAAGAACAGCAATCCGATCCCGGGCAGCATTAACGCCCGCGCCCACGGGGCCAGAGTTCCCGGATGCCAGAGCTTCTGGAAGATGAGTGCTATCGGTAGTAGCAGAACGCTGAGATCGTAACCGAGGCAATGATAACTGACGAGCACGGTAGCAACCATCGCTAAGGCAAACTTCGAGCAAAACAAGTCGGGGGTCGTCTCCCTGGCTCGACACAGCCACGCAGCCAACAGCAGGATGACACATGAAAACGCTATTGCAATGCTAGCGGTCTCGATCCGGCCATGAGTTAGAACATAGATCAAACCGCGTAAGTTCGGCATGTCCGACGGTTGGATTGCGCCACCAGCCATATTTGCATCCAGGCGCAAGACGTATCCCGGATACAATCTGAGTCCGGTGGTTCCAACAAGGGCAAGGGAAACCAGCGCCAGGGCGGCGGCGGTCGGGAGGAAACCATACAAGATTTTCTTGTCGCCTCGCATTGGCCAAAGCAAGATAAATGGCAAGACCAGCTGCGGCTTAAATAAACCCAGAGCCAGCCAGGCTCCCGACAGTGCCCGCGCGTTCTTCTTCAAGCAGACAAACGTCAGGACATAAAGTAACAAGAGGAGGATCGAATCCTGCCCCTGAAGAAGCGTCAAGAAGATGGGGAAAAAAGCCAGAGTCGCCAGCATGCAAAGCGGCAGCGAACACGTCTTTAATTTGTCCACCTGTCCTCGGAGCAGAAATGCGCCGGCCAGCAACGCGCCGGCATTCAGCAAGTCCCAGAGAATGAAGGCGTGGAGATAAGAGAGAAAGGTGAAGGGAGCGAAGAATAGAGCTTCAAATGGCGGATGATTGTACGGCAAAGCATTTAGCCGGATTGCTACATGGGGAGCAAACTCGCGCTGTATTTGATACTGAACACTGTTGTTGTACAGGTCATGTCCCAACCCTTTCCTTACCATCATTCCAGCACAGTAATAAATGGTGAAGTCTGAATACCCTTTACTGACCGACTCTCGTGCATCCCAAAAGAAGGCGGCGTGGAGCACAACCATTCCACACAAATACACGAATACGGCCTGCCTCTTTTGGGGCTTTTCCATGCTGAACCTGGGAGTACGCCTCACGGCCGCCGGCAATAGTGCGAGCCGATTCTATACCTATCGCGCAGGTGGCACGATATGATCCTTATTTCATGTCGGGGTGGCTGCAAACCCGGCGGCTGTTCGTGGTTATTCTCGCTCTCGGCCTGTTCGCTTTGGCCGCGCGCAACGTGACAGATCCAGATGTGTGGTGGCACCTTCGCACGGGCCAACTGATAATCCAGAACCACGCGGTTTTTCACGCCGATCCGTACTCATTTACTCGGGCGGGCCAGCCGTGGGTTGACCACGAATGGATGTCCCAGATTTTGATTTTTTGGTTGTACTGCGTGGCAGGATGGGGCGGCCTGATAGCAGGATTCGGTGCGCTGATCGCAGTCACCTTTCTCCTGCTGTTTATGCGTTGCCCAGGGCGCCCGTATGTGGCCGGCGCAATAAGCGCTTGGGGCGCGATAGCTTCGGTGCCTAGTTTTGGAGTGCGCCCGCAAATGTTCACCCTCCTGCTAGCTTGCATCCTTCTGTTCATCCTTGAAGAGTCCTATCGCCGCCCCAAGATGCTGTGGTGGACACTGCCGATCATGCTGCTTTGGGTCAACCTGCACGCGGGATACGCTTTGGGAATTGTTTTCGTCCTTGTGTTCCTGCTGGGAGATGCCGTGGATTATGCCTTCGGAAATCGTGAAGCCGTGCAGTCAACAGCAAGGTTGCGAAACCTCGCCGTGGCCGGCCTGGCTTTGGTTGCCATCGTACCGCTCAACCCCTATGGGATCGCGATGTACCGTTATCCTTTCGAGACCCTGCATTCTCGAACCATGCTCAGCTACATCGGAGAATGGTCGTCGCCAGATTTTCATCAAGGCCGGTATCTGTCGTTGCTTGTGATGATACTGGCCACAATGCTGCTGCCGGCGCTTGGCGCGCGCGGTTTACGCGCCCGAGAGTTGCTGCTGTTGGCTGTAACCATGTACGCGGCTTTGCGCTCAGTACGGCACATTCCGATATACGTGCTGGTGGCGGTTCCGCTTCTCAGTGCAACGGTTCAAACCACGTTGCAAGAGAATGGCAAGGGCGGATGGCTTGAAAATCCGTCGCCACTGACGCGCATCAAGTTCGTTGTCAACTTCGTGCTATTGGCAGGTTTTGTGGTCTTTAGCGGACTCCGTGTGCGGCAAGTAATCCGCTCTCAGGCACAAGCGGAGGCCAAAGAGTTTCCCATAGCGACGATTGCCTTTCTGGCAAGCACCCATCCGCCTGCTCCAATGATGAACCATTACAACTGGGGTGGTTATTTCATATGGAGGCTGTACCCGGAGTACAAGGTCTATATTGACGGTCGCGCGGATGTTTATGGCGACTCCTTTATGGACGAGTTTGCCTCCGCCTACTATGTCAGAGGCGAGTCATGGAAGTCCGGGCTGGAGAAATGGCGGCTGCAAACTATCGTACTTCCACCGGATGCGCCTTTGATTACCGTACTCACGCTCGGAGGCGGCTGGGAGCGGGTGTTCTCAGATGGACAAGCGGTCGTACTGACCCAATCTCGGTAAATTAGTGTGCTCAGGCATTTTTGAGACCAAAGTTCACTCCGAGCGTAGCCTTTGACGATTGCCTGCGAAACTTTCGTTACTCGAAAAATTGAATTTTTTTGCACGATGCGCCACAATTTGTCACTCCAACCGCCTTGGCTCGGAGTATCATGGCCTGGGGAGAGAGTGCAAATAGTTTTTCCCTCGCAAACTGTTGATTCATAAAACGCAATCAGCACCCCGGCGGTGCGGTCCATCTCTGGAGCTGTGCCTGCACGGGAGTGCCAAACCTCGTAGGCGAATGTGGAGGCAACCGATGACAAACAATGTGATCCGCAGATTATGGTGGGAAGATGAAGGTCAAGACATCGCGGAGTACGCGGTAATGTTGGCCGTGATCCTGGTGATCGTGGTGGGTACGATCAGACTTATTGGGGGGAACGCAAATAACGTCTTCTCGTCTGTGGCAAGCTCAATTTCACAGTGATCCTCTCTGGGTGCGTACGATTGTGTGCGTACGGAGAAGTGCGCTTGGCTTTTCGGAGTTGCAACCCAGATTTCTTCTGCCGTGGTGGGAGCTCGAAGCCCGGGCGTCAACCGGAAGACATAAGCGGGCACCACAAATCTAGGAGTAGCAATGAATCGTAACCGGCTCTTGATGATTGGGTTCTTTGCTCTGGTGATGGGCGCTGCCGTGAGTTTTATGGTTTACCGCAATCTGCAAGGTGGCCGATCCAGATCGGTTCCTGGCGAGGATGTGTTGGTTGCAGCCACCGACTTGCAGGTCGGCACGAAAATTGAGGAGAAGGATGTGAAATATGTGCACTATCCTTCTGGGGAATTGCCCGCCGGTGTTTTTCATCGCAAGGACAGGCTGCTGGGTCGCGGTGTGATCCTTCCAATCTCCCGGGGTGAGCTGATCCTCACCAATAAGTTGGCCGCCGAGAATGCCGGCTACGGATTGCCATCGCTGATTCCTCCCGGGATGCGTGCGGTGTCGGTGCGAGTGAATGACACCACGGGAGTTGCGGGTTTCGTGCTGCCCGGAACTCGCGTGGACGTCCTGCTGACTGGCAATCCCGAAGGTGTGAGCCAACAGGAGACGACGACGGTTTTGGAGAATGTAGCAGTGCTTGCCACCGGGCAAAAGCTGGAACGCAACGCCGCAGGAGAACCGCAGACCACCCCGGTGATTACGCTTCTGGTATCGCCCGATGATGCGCAGAAGCTCACGCTCGCGGCTAATCAGGGCAAGATTCAGCTTGCCTTGCGCAACCCATTGGACACCAAGCAGCAGGAACTTGCGGCAGCGCGATCGGACGCCCTCTATAAGATGGGCGGGACACCGCCGGTTCGCGCTGAGGCACCCCGGCCTCGGCAAAAGCACTCCGCTGCTCCCCCTCCCCCTACTCCTACCCCTGTGATGGCCCCGTATACAGTGGAGATTTACAAAGGCGACAAGAAGGAAGACACAACATTCTGATCACAAAGAGCAGCGAGGTAAAGAAAATGTCAATCTGCTCCCGCATGCGGGAGACTGAGAAAATGGGAACCCATCGCCGCCTGAAGAAATCAGCGAGTATCCTTCTTGTGCTGCTTCTTATTTGTGGAGGTGCAATCTCGCAGCAGCAAGCGGGCGCGTCGGGCACCCCTCCAGCTAGTGCTAACTCAATTTCCAGCCAAGGGCCTACGGCTCAACTTCCGGCGGGAGAGGCTGCCGGGGCAGCTCCGTTACGGGTCATGGTCGGCAAGTCAATTCTGATCAACACCACGGAGCGCATAAAGAGAGTGTCGGTAACCGACCCGGGCGTGGCGGATCCCATTGTGGTAGCGCCTACGCAGATCCTGGTTCATGGCCGGTCTGCGGGCGAGGTTTCGCTTCTCATCTGGGATGAACTGGAGCGTTCACGCAGTTTCGATTTGCGGGTCGATGTGGACGTCAGCGCTGCGGCCGAAGAAGAAAGGCGAGTTTTTCCTGACGAACAGATCACGGTGACGCCTTCCCGATCTGCGATTGTGCTTTCGGGCCACGTCTCGACCGAAGATGTCTCCAAGCGCGCCGAAATGATCGCCACCGCCTATTCCAAGAACGTGGTCAATGTGCTTACTTTTGGTCCGGTGGGCGCGCAAGAGGTTCTTCTGCAGGTGAAGTTCGCGGAAGTGGATCGCGCTGCAGCTCTGCAGTTGGGAGCGAACTACTTTACTCCAGGGACAGGAAACACAACTGGTGTGCTGAGCACGGGCCAGTTTGGCGGATCAACCGTCACCACAACCACCGCGACCACCAGCACGACCCCGTCGGGAAATACGAACATTTCCACCACCTCCACTCCTCCGCTCATCAATGTTGTAAATCCGCTGAACCTGTTTCTGTTCCGTACCGACCTTAACTTTGGCGCGGTGATCGAAGCGTTGCAACAAAAAAGCCTGCTGCAGATTTTGGCTGAGCCGAACCTAATTGCTGTGAACGGAAAAGAAGCCAGCTTTTTGGCCGGTGGCCAGTTTCCTTTCCCGATCGTGCAGCCCGGACAGGGCTTTACTGCAGTCACGATCTCATTCAAGGATTTTGGTGTGAAGCTGAATTTCACGCCCGTGATCATGCCCAACGGCAACATTCACCTCAAGGTAGCTCCGGAGGTGAGTACCCTGGATTTTGCCAACGCCTTGACGATTTCGGGTTTCACCGTACCCGCCCTGAGTACCCGTAAGGCAGAAACAGAGTTCGAGTTGCAAGATGGCCAGAGCTTTGTGATTGCAGGTCTGCTGGACAATCGGGTTACGGACGTGGTGGACAAGATCCCGGGGCTGGGTGATATCCCGATCTTAGGCAATTTATTCAAAAGCAAGAATTTGCAGAAGAACAAATCGGAACTGATGGTGTTGTGCACAGTGCGCCGGATTTCTGCCAGCGCCGAAGCGCCGCCAGGGCCGGCCAATCCCCAGCCATTCCTGGACCCGAATAAGTTTGATGGAAAGAAATCTTCCGGAAGTCAGAAGTGATGGGGGTTGAATTTTCTCGACGTAGGATTAGAGCAGTAAGATGGCCGAACTTCCAGTAGTAGTGGTTTCCTCGGATGATGAGCAGCGTGCCCTCTTGCAGGTGCTGGTCGAAGGCACCAGCGTGGCACGGGTAGTGCACAGCTGCGCCAACTTCCCGGTCGTGACCGAGGATCCAATTACGCGGCGCATTCACAGTGCCAATCCTGAGGTGATTCTATTCGACATCCCGAACGACAATCCTAATCTCGCCCTGAGAGCCATCGAAATGCTTCATTCGCATTTGCCGCAATGCGCGCTGTTTGCGGTTGGCAGCATGAGCCAGCCGCATGTGATTGTGAATGCAATGCGCGCGGGTGCGTGCGAGTTCATCGAGCGGCCCACGACTACAACGGACCTGCTGGAGGCGTTTGTCCGCCTCAGCGCATCCCAGCGGAAGAGCCACGTGGAAGAGACCCGCGGCAAGATATTCAGCGTAGTCAATGCCAAAGGCGGCAGCGGCTCTACGACGGTCGCAGTCAATCTGGCGCTGGCCTTGCAAGCCGCCCATGGAAATACCGCACTGGTGGACTTAGCTTATCTTGGACACTGCGCGTTACATCTGAATCTCAAGCCGATGTTTGGCGTGGCGGATGCGATCCGGAATCTGCATCGTCTCGACGCCTCACTGCTGGAAAGCTTCATGACGCGGCACGGGGGCGGAATGCAACTCCTGGCTGGTCCAAATACGCCGCTCGGGACAGAACCTTCTTCCGCAGAGCACGCGAAGCTGTTCGATCTGATGGTCGGACATTTCCGGTATGTCGTGGTCGACCTGTCCACTCGCATGGACGTCACCACGAAGTTGGTCGCTAATTTGTCGCAGACCGTGCTCATGGTGGCGCATGCCGACGTAGCTTCGTTGTGGAGCGCTGCCCGCGTTCAACAATACTTGACCGAGAACAGTAACCGGGAAAAGGTGTTGCTGGTTCTGAATCGTTTCCGCAAGATCCCGGGTTTCAGTGAAACTGATGCCGAAGCTGCGGCCGGAGTGAAGGTAGTGGCAAAGATTCCCAACCAATATTTTGCGGTTTCAACGTCGATTGATCGCGGCGTACCGCTGTTGCAACAGACGCATACAGATGTTGCCCGCGCCTTTACCAATCTGGCGACGCGCCTTACGGAAAACGAACCCGACGTGAAACGCCGGGCGTGGTCTCTGTTTAAGACTGTCTAGGGATGTAGAGCATTTCGAAGCGAATTATGGCGAATTTGCAAACTTTCGAGAGGACCGAGTATCAGCAGGTCAAGGCTGATCTACACCGAAAAATTCTCGACCGCCTTGACCTGGAAAAATTGGGCCGCACGCCCAGCGACACGGCGCGCGATGAAGTGCTGCAGCTCATCCGGAACACGGTAAACAGCGAAGCTGTCCCGCTGAGTTTCGCCGAGCGCGAGCGCCTGGCGCGGGAGATTCTGGACGAAATCTTTGGCTTGGGGCCACTCGAGCCTTTGCTAAAAGACCCGACGGTTTCCGACATCCTGGTCAACCGGTACAACAAGGTCTATGTGGAGCGCGCGGGCAAAATCGAGTCTACGGGGTTGAGCTTCAAGGATGACGCGCACCTGATGCAGATCATTGACCGAATCGTTTCCCGCGTGGGACGGCGTGTAGACGAATCGTCCCCCATGGTCGATGCACGCCTGGCGGATGGCTCCCGCGTCAATGCCATCATTCCTCCGTTGGCGATCGATGGGCCCTGTCTCTCGATTCGTCGTTTCGGACGCGACCCGCTCACCGCCCGCAACATGATCGAAAATAAAACCCTCACCGAGTCGATGCTGGAACTGCTCTCGGCCATGGTGAAAGGGCGGCTCAACATCCTGGTTTCGGGCGGGACGGGTGCTGGCAAAACTACGTTGCTCAACGTACTTTCCGGTTACATTCCCAATTCCGAGCGGATCGTCACCATCGAAGATGCAGCGGAATTACAGATGAAACAGGAACACGTGGTGCGGCTGGAAACTCGTCCCCCAAACATTGAAGGCAAGGGCGCAGTGCGGCAGCGTCAACTAGTGATTAACAGCTTGCGTATGCGGCCCGATCGCATCATCGTGGGCGAGGTGCGCGGCGAAGAAGCCTTCGACATGCTTCAGGCCATGAATACCGGTCATGAAGGTTCTCTCACAACGGTACACGCGAACTCACCGCGCGACGCTTTGTCCCGTTTGGAAAGCATGTTTTCCATGGCAAATCTAAGCTTGCCCGAGCGGGCCATGAGACAACAAATTGCTTCGGCAATTCACGGCGTAGTGCAGGTTTCGCGTCTTTCTGACGGCACCCGCAAGGTAACTTCGATCTCGGAAGTAACTGGCATGGAAGGCGAGTTGGTCCTGATGCAGGATATTTTCGCCTTCGAGCGGCGCGGCATCGATGAGAGCGGTCGCGTACGCGGATATTTTCACGCCACCGGGATCCGACCCAAATTCGCTGAGCGTTTAGCCAGCGCAGGGTGCCGCTTACGGCCGGCATTGTTTGAGTCGCGCATGGAGGTATAGGGAGATCAGTTTATGGTGATGGCGATTGTCATCATGGTGTTCGTAGCGGTGGCGCTGATTGTGTTTGTGGCCGCTATGCTCCTGGATCAGCGTAGTGCCCAGGCTCGTCTGTTGCGCGAGCGGCTGGCCTCCGTGCAGAAAACCAACCAGCGCGAGCCGAATCAGGAACTGGCGTTGTTGCGCGACGAAATGCTCAGCCAGATTCCCGCCCTGGACAGCCTGTTGCGCCGCTCCGAGCGTATGGCGAACTTCCAGAGCTTTCTGGAGCAGGCCAATCTCAAGGTGCGGGCTGGAAACCTCCTGATTTATTGCGTCATCAGCGCGGTTGTGATGGGCGCGGTGGGATTGATGCTGGCGGGGTCGTTGCCGCCCAATCAGGCTCTGCTTTTTATCCTGGTCGGAACCGTGGTGGGCGGAGTCATTCCTTTCTCCTATGCCTCCTATCGCCGTACTAAGCGATTTCAGCGCTTTGAGGAATTGTTCCCGGATGCCATTGACACCCTGGCTCGAGCGGTCCGCGCCGGGCATGCTTTTACCACCGCTCTGGAGCTGATTGCCAACGAAATTGCTGAGCCTGTCGCGGGGGAGTTCCGCATGTTGTTTGAGGAGCAGAAATTCGGCTTACCAGTTCGCGACGCTCTGATGAATCTGACCGAGCGCATGCCGTTGGTGGATGTGAAATTTTTCGTGACTGCAGTGATGTTACAACGCGAGACCGGCGGCAATCTGGCAGAGATCCTGGATAACCTGTCGTATGTAATCCGCGAGCGGTTCAAGATCATGCGGCAAGTGCGTGTTTACACAGCCCAGGGACGGTTGACCATGGTGCTGCTGATGGCCCTTCCGCCGGTTATTGTGGTGGTAATGCTCATGACGAGTCCTGCGTTCATTCGGCCGCTTTTTGCCGACCCGATCGGGCATACGCTCGTGGTGAGCGGCATCGTGCTGCAGACGCTTGGCTATTTTGTGATTCGCAAAGTAATTCGAATTCAGGTGTAAGCAATGGCCCTGGCGCTCACCATCATCGTATTTCTAACCATCGTGCTGGTGGTGTTTTCTTTCGGCGCCGCCGCCTATGCGCCGTCGTCCTTGCTGGGGGCTCGCCTGCGTGCCCTCGGCTGGCAGCGTGCCGAACCTATCGAAAAACCGGCGTTTAAGGAACGGCTGGAGCAGGCGCTGGATCCGCTCAGTAAGGCGATTCCGTTGTCTCCGAGCGACGTTTCGCGAACCCGCCGCTGGCTGATCCAGGCTGGATATCGCGAGCCGCGTCACCTCACGATCTACGTAGGAAGCCGGTTGGCGTGCGCATTTCTCGCGTTGGTGGCAGTCCTCGCCAGCAGCGGCCTGGATTCACCGGTGCTGCTGGTAAGCGTTACTGCCTTCGGTTTTTTTGCCCCGCGCTTTGCCCTGAAGCGCAAGATCCAGGCACGGCAACAGAGAATCAAGCTGGCTCTGCCTGACGCGCTCGATCTCACCGTCATCTGCGTTGAAGCCGGACTGGCGCTGGATCAAGCGATGATGAGAGTCGGCCAGGATTTGCACCATGCTCATGCCGAATTAAGCGAGGAATTCCATCTGGTAAATCTGGAAATGCGGGCCGGCAAGCCCAGAGCGGAAGCCCTGCGGAACCTGGTTGAGCGCACAGGCGTCGACGACATCCGTTCTCTGGTCGGGACTCTCATCCAGACTGACCGCTTTGGAACCAGCGTGGCTCAGGCCTTGCGCGTGCATTCGGATTCCCTGCGCACCGAGCGCAGGCAACGAGCCGAAGAGCAGGCTGCCAAAACTACGATTAAAATGGTTATTCCCCTGGTTTTATTTGTCCTCCCCTCGATTATTTTCGTCACACTCGGGCCGGCGGTAATCCAGCTCGTTCGGACGCTCATGCCCGCCTCGGGAAGGTGAAAAAAACAGCGCTCAGGATTGGTATTCAGGTTATGATGGCGGCAACGGGGTTCTCTGCTTACGCGTTCAATCGGACGCGCCACGCCTATCTAGCCACTCGTCTGGCGATTGCCGGGACACATTGGTCCCGCTTCCGCGGTTTGATGTGCGCGCAGGCCTCGGCGTTTCAGGCTGGAGATGGCTTGTGGATCGTACCATGTCGCGGAGTACATACTTTCGCCATGAACTTCCCGATCGATGTCGTGTATTTAGACTCAAACAAGTTTGTTGTACATCTGGAAGAGGGTCTCAAACCCTGGAGACTTGCCGGAATCAAGATGCGGGCTGCTTCGGTCATTGAGCTGCCGAGCGAAACGCTGAAACTGAGTGGGACCGCAATCGGGGATGAAATTGAAATTACGGTAGACCGGATGGGGGCAAGCACAGCGTGAAGGATGAACTCAAGCTTCTGATCGAGTGGCCATCTCCCTGGCGGGAGTTTGTCACGGCGGTCCGACCGGCGCTGGCGAAATCTCCTCGCCCTCTCGCCGGGGAAGCCCGGACCGGTCTGTTTCCCCATCAAGGAATGCTGACCGCCTGGATCGTAGAAGCTTTACTGCTTGTGGCGGCGATGGTGCTGCCGGCCAGATTGGCCTTCCTGGAGCCTTATCAACCGCCGTCGCTGCCAAAATACGACGTGATTTATTTCTCCGGTGATGAGTTGCCGCAGACTGAGGATCTGGGTGGCGCCAAGGTAGGGCGTTCCGGGCGGGCCGGCGGGCAGGAGGCCTTCCATCGCACACAGGTTATTCACGTATCGCGCGGCGATTTGCTTCGGGAGAAGGTGGTAGACGCTCCAAACCTGAATTTGCCCCAGACCTATGCGGCAGTGGCCAACCTCCTCGCATATAAACCGATCCCCGGTCCACCTCCCGCAGAAGGGTTGAAGTCCAACTCACGAACCCCAAACTTTTCCGATGCTGCCGTCGCGCCCAGCCCATATGTCCGTCGAGACAAGATGCTGGTCGCCCCGGCGCTTGAGACGGCCGTGGCTCCGACCCCCGATGCCCGGCGTGCCCGGCTGCGACCTTCTCCGTCCATGAGTGCGGCGGTGGTTCCACCCAGTCCGAACGGAATACAACGGGAGGTAACCTTGCCGCAGATCCCAGGTTCACAAGCGGTGACGGTGATTCCCCCGCCGGTTTCCGCGCCGGAGCGTATGACAAACACACAGGCTCGGCTCGCGCTGCCCGCGCCCAGTGTGGTTGTGCCTCCGCCCAGTCAGATTACGCAGAACCCAGCCATTCGGGGCCCGGGATTCGGACCGGGTGAACTGCAGAAGCAGGTTGTGCCGCCTCCCGTGCAGGTGGGCAGCGCTTCTTCCGGGCGAACCTACGGCGGAATTGGTAGTGCGAATGTTGTTCCGCCTCCGGTTCAGGTCAACGGCGCAACCAATGGATATTTCACCAGCATGGGGAATCCCAACGTAGTAGCTCCGCCAGTGCCGGTGAGCAGCAGTATGACTGGCGGACGATCGGCCACCAGCTTAGGGTCCTCCAAAATCGTGCCACCTCCCGTGCAGGTGGACGGGAAATCGATGCGTGATGGAACGAGTGCCAGTCTGGGTGGCGCGATTGTTCCCCCTCCGCCGACGATATCGGCCAGTGCGGCTTCCGGGTTGGGCCAGGGCAACCGAGGCACGGGACTGGGCGGTCCTTTGGACGCAGGCGCAGCGGCTTTGCCGCCCAGCCATGCTGGCGGAAGCGGTAACGGGGCAGGAATTGTGCTGTCCAGCCAGCCGGGGTCGACGGTTGCCAAGCCGAACAGCGCCGGAATTGGCGCGCTGGCTCTCTCTCCCTCCGGCGGTGCTAATCCAGGGCTAGGCGGACCCGGTGCAGGGAGCGACATAGCGAGGGGTCAGGGCACTGGGGCGTCGCTAGCCGGGCAAGGTCCTGGAGCTTCGAATTCTGGGAAAGGCACGGGAGCCGATACCATCGCTCACAATGGGATATCCCCGTATCCAGGCAGTGGCGGTGCGGGCACCGGAACTGTCAACCGGCCTGTGATGCCGGGAGTTTCGGTGCACGGAGGCAGCAATGTGATTACGCTTCCGAGCTTTGGCACCAATGCTGACCCATCGTCGATTGGGCGCTCTTCGAAAATTAAGAGCCATGACGGTCCCGACGTCACCGTGGTCGCGAGTTCGCGGTCCGGAGGGGCTTTCAACTTGTATGGGGAACTGAAGGGGGATAAGGTGTACACCATATACATCGACACGACCCTGGGAAGGGCTGTGATGGAATACGCCGACCCGACTTCCGCCAATCATCCATATGCCGATGATCTGGTAGCGCCGCAGCCCATGCGTGCCGATTTGCCACCCAACCTCAAAGTTTCGCGCATGGTGATTTCCTGCGTACTCGATCGCTCGGGTTTGCTGCGCAACGCACAAGTAATCGAAGGCAGCCAGGAAAATACCAACCAGGTTTTGGCCGCCCTGTCCAGTTGGAAATTCCGCCCGGTATTTCGCGGTGATCAGCCCATTGAAGTGACTGCAATCTTGGGTTTCCACATCGACACGCGGTAAGCTTAGAGCCAGTTGCAGTATTGGCCACTGCAAAAATTTGCGGGCCACGCATTAGTTGGATGCCTGGCCCGCTGTTCATTTACTTCGTTCTACCCGATTGGACCGGATAGATTTGCGCTATGGAACACCGGTAACTAAGGCTCCGATCTTGGGTGTTCCGATACCCGTCGCCAGATCATATCCCGGTGTCGTTGGGAAAAATCCGTTGTTGTTGGTTTTTTGCCCAATTCCGGTGATGTCGTTGAAATATCCGTGATAATTCTGGTTATAGAGGAAGTACAGAAGAGGATTCGCGTTGCCGATCCGGCCGTGCCATAGGCCATCG
>Ga0187782_10000121_pt1 | contig 46021 bp, 36 predicted proteins | sample 0715_SJ02_MP15_2_FD_132454 | JGI IMG/M metagenome (GOLD analysis project Ga0187782, IMG submission 132454) | Tropical peat soil microbial communities from peatlands in Department of Meta, Colombia - 0715_SJ02_MP15_20_MG | ecosystem: Environmental > Terrestrial > Soil > Wetlands > Peat | place... | reverse complement strand
GTCGAAGGAGAGGCTGCGATCCTCGGGCACCGGCCGGGATGTAGCACGATGGCTTCGCGAGACCCTCCGCCAGGGCGTCGCCGGGGCGCGGATCGCGGAAGCGACGAGTCAGATTGCCGATCCTCGAGAGGGGTACCCTCAGGCCGGGATTCGAGGTACCCGTGAGATGCCCCATGCCCCGTTCGTTTCGCAAGGTCCTCGTTGCCAACCGAGGCGAGATCGCCGTGCGTGTCGCGCGCACGCTGCACGAGATGGGCATCGCCGTGGTGGCGGTGTACTCGGAGGCCGATCGTGGCTCGCTCCACGTCCGCCTCGCGGACGAAGCCTACTCGATCGGGCCTGCCCCCGCGTCGGAGAGCTACCTCCGGGTCGATCGCATCGTCGAGGTCGCCCGCCGATCGGGCTGTGACGCGATTCATCCGGGCTACGGTTTTCTCAGCGAGAATCCGGCACTGCCGGAGGCCTGTGCGGCTGCGGGGCTCACCTTCATCGGGCCTCCGGCAAGCGCGATGCGTACGATGGGTAGCAAGACCGGGGCGCGCGACGCGATGGCCGCCGCCGGAGTTCCCATCGTTCCCGGCGCCCGCTGCGAGGCGGTCGACGATGCCGTCGCGGCGGCCGCAGCCCTCGGTTTCCCGGTGATGCTCAAGGCAGCCCACGGCGGCGGCGGCAAGGGCATGCGGCTCGTGGACGGCCCGGATGCGATGCGCTCGGCCTGGGAAAGGGCGCGAAGCGAGGCGAAGAAGTTCTTCGGGAGCGACATCGTCTACCTCGAGAAGGCGATCGAGCAGCCGCGTCACGTGGAGATTCAAGTGCTCGGCGACCAGCACGGCCACGTCGTGCACCTCTTCGAGCGGGACTGTTCCATCCAGCGGCGAAACCAGAAAGTCGTGGAGGAGACTCCAAGCCCCGCCGTGTCGTCCGAGCTCGTGGAGCGCATGGGAGCCATCGCGGTTCAGGGCGCCCGCAGCGTCGGTTACTTCAGTGCGGGAACCTTCGAGTTTCTCCTCGCCGGCGATGGGGCCTTCTATTTTCTGGAGATGAATACACGCCTGCAGGTCGAGCACCCGGTGACCGAGCTCGTCACGGGCTTCGACCTGGTCCGGGAGATGGTGCGGATCGCCCAGGGTGAACCCCTGGGGTTCGAACAGGCGGAGGTCACGCGTCGCGGGGCGGCGATCGAGTGCCGGGTCTATGCCGAAGACCCCGTCTCCTTTTTGCCGTCCCCAGGAGTCATCAGGCAGCTTGTCGTGCCCTCCGGTCCAGGCGTGCGCGATGACGGCGGAGCCTACCCAGGGTGTCCCATCTCGAGTTACTACGACCCGCTCATTTCGAAGCTGAGCGTGTGGGCGCCGACGCGCGAGCACGCGGTCGCGCGGATGCGCCGGGCCCTGTCCGAGTACGTGGTCACGGGCATCCGCACGAATCTGGCGTTTCACGACAGGCTTTTTGCGCACCCTGAGTTTGCCGCGGGGCGCTACGACACGGGGTTCATCGAACGCAATCGCGACGCGCTCCTTGGGCCCGGGTCGATCCCGCCCGAGCGGCGCGAGGCGATCGCCGTGGCGCTGGCCGTCGCATCCGCCGGACGCGACCGTGGCGCGCTTCCCGCGGGCCTTCTCACGGTTCCTTCGGCAACCTCCGCCTTTTCCACTGCGGCCCCGACGGGGCCCGCCGCGCAGCCGGAGAACCCGCATCGTCCGGGCGGGAACGCCCTTTCGCCGTGGGTCGCCCATCACCGGGCACGGCTCAGGTGAATCTGGCCGAGGTCGGTTGCGATGAGAATCGAATAACGCGTTCGTGCTGGAATGTGCCCAGCGCAATGGGCGCACACAGCGCGCGCGACGAGGTTTGCGGCCAAGCCGCAGCGGGAAAAGGTTCACGAGCCCGCCGGGCATCTTCGTTGCAACTTGGCCTCCGGGTGAGTCCCCGGTTCCTCCGTCCTGGCTGGATGCTACTTAAGAGGTTGATGGGCGGGTCGTCGCATTCCTCTCTCCGGATGATGCGGCTGCTCGATGGCCAGGGTGGATCCGGACCACCGCGGCTCGCTCTGGCGGGGCCGCTGGTTCTCTCCCTGGCCCTGCCGGTCGCGTTGCTTGCCGGCCGACTTGCGCTGGGCGGTGCAGCCGCGCCGGGACGTCTGGGAGGCGTGCCGGTGGTCCTTGCGGCGGCACTGGCCGTGCTCGCGGGCGCGTTCTTCGTCCGCCGGGGCCTTCGTCGCCGTCAGCCCCCACCAGCGTGGCTCGTGGTTGACGCGCGCGGTGTGCACCGCGTCGAGCGGGGCAACACGACCTCGCTGGCGCTGTTCGGCCTGCCGCTGGGCGTAACGGTCTTCGCGAGCGCGGATCGATCCAAGCTGCTCGTGGCGCTGACGAGCCCGCAAGCCATGCGGACCGTCGCAGTCCGCGTGCGCGACGCGGAGGATGCGGCCGCGGCCCATACGCTGCTCGCGCGGGCGACCACGGCAGCCGACGGCGATCTGCTGGCCGCAGACGAATGGTCGCTGTCCGCGGCCGACGCCGAGCGCCTGATCGTCGAGGTGGCCCGTCGCTGTCCAGGGGCGCTCGACCGCATGCTCCTGACGGACTCGACCGGCGGCGCCGTAGTGCTCGATCGGAACGAGCTCCGCGTCGGCGTGCATCGGTTCGACCTGTCCGGCCCCCTCGAGTGGCGGGCCTCACTATTTCAAGAGCTCGGAGCCTATGCGGTCTCGGTGTTCCAGGCCACTTGGCTGAAGCAGGCGGACTCCGAGGTCGTGCTCGTCGCGCCGGTGGCCCCCGAGGGATCCGAGGTGCGCTCCGCCGCGGCGGCCGTGCAGGCAGCGGGGGAGGCCATCGTCGTTCAGGCGGCCTTCGCGCTCGATGTGCGACTGATGCAAGCCTCTCCGGGCGAGCCGCCGCCCAGGGAGCTGCGCCGTGCGATCGATCGAATCTTCATGTTGCCTCTACGCCGCGCCCTCGACCGGGCGCCCAGGCTCGCGCGTCCGCCCGCGCCGCCTCCGAGGTCGGTCGGTGACGGGCGCCGATCGGAGCGGGATCGACGCGAAAGGCACAGGTAGCAGATGTGCTAATCGCCTCGTGCGATGGGCCGCTTCTACGTCACGACGCCGATCTACTACGTCAACGACGTCCCTCACCTCGGCACGTCGTACTCGACCATCGCGGCTGACGCCCTTCGGCGCTACCACCGGCTCCGAGGGGACGCGACGTACATGCTCACCGGTACGGACGAGCATGGGCTGAAGATCGAGCGCGAGGCGCTGGCGCGAGGTCTGCCGCCCGAGCAGTTCGTTGCAGAAATGAGTGACCGCTTCGAGGCGGCCTGGCCGAAGCTCGAGGTAGAGACGGACGACTTCATTCGAACGACGCAGCCTCGGCACGAGAGCGGCGTCCAGCGGCTCTGGGAAGAGATTCGACGCAAGAATCCGGACGATCTCTATCTCGGAGACTACGAGGGCTGGTACTGCGTCGGATGCGAGGAGCTGAAGACGGAAAAGGAGCTCGAGCAGCCGGGCAACATCTGTCCCTTGCACAAGCGCCCGGTCGAGCGGGTCAAGGAAAAGTCGTACTTCTTTCGGCTCAGCCGGTATCAGAGCCCGCTTTTGGCCTACTACGACGCGCACCGCGCATTCATCGAGCCCGACACGCGGCGCAACGAGGTCGTCAGCTTCGTCAAGGGAGGGCTACGCGATCTGTCGGTCTCACGAACGAGCTTTACCTGGGGGGTTCCGGTTCCGGGGGATCCGTCGCACGTGATGTACGTCTGGTTCGATGCCCTCGCGAACTACTTGACGGCGCTGCAGGCTGTCGGCGGCAGGACCGACCGGACGCAGTTCTGGAGCCCGGACACGCGCATCGTTCATGTCGTAGGGAAAGACATCCTCCGATTCCACGCGGTGTACTGGCCCGCCTTCCTGATGAGCGCCGGCCTGCCCCTCCCGTCGACCATCTTCGCACACGGCTTCTTGACGTACAGCGGCCACAAAATGAGCAAGTCGCTGCGCAACGCCGTCGATCCGCTTGCGATCGCCGCGGCGTTCGGTCAGGCGGTGCGCGGCGACCAGCGCTCCGGAGCGGACGTGCTCCGCTATCAGCTTCTTCGCGGGATTGCGTTCGGACAGGACGGCGATTTCGATCTCGCCGCCATGATCGAACGGTTCAACGCCGATCTCGGCAAGAACCTCGGCAACCTTCTATCGCGCACACTCGGGCTCTGCGCGAAGATGACCGAGGGCAGAGTGCCGGCGAACGCGGCCAGCACGCAGCTCGAATACGAGCTTCTCACCGAGGCCGAGCAGTCGTGCGCGCGTGCGCGTGACGCGTGGGACGCGCTCGCGCCGCATCGGGCCCTCGAGGCGACGATCGCGCTCTCTTCCGCAGCGAATCAGTACGTCGATCGGGCCGCGCCGTGGGCCGAGGCGAAGAGGGGCGATACGAAGCGCGTCGACACGATTCTGGCGACCCTGCTCGAGGTGCTGGGCGCCCTCAGCATCATGATCTGGCCGGTGCTGCCCAATCGGAGCGACGCGATGCGCGTGCAGCTGGGGCTGCCCCCGGTCGCCCCGGTCGAGGGTGACGACCGCTGGCCGCGCGGCGCCGTAAAGCGGCGCCAGGGCGAGGCGCTCGCTGCGGGCGCCCCCCTCTTTCCCACGATCGACGAGGTTACTGCTGCAGGTCTGCTCCAGTCGTTCACGCCGCAGATCGAAGGAGCCGAGGACACCATCGCCGCGTCCGCCGCCGACGCGACTGAGGTCCCGGGTTCGTTCGAAGGACGCGCGCAACCGGGGGCCGCCTCGCCGCGCCCGGCCGCCGCATCGGGCGTCGCCAAGCCGCAAGTGGCGTCGCCCACCCCCGTCGTCCGGTCGGTCTCCTACGACGAGTTTTCCCAGATTGACCTCCGTGTCGGTGTCGTCACGGCGTGCGTGCCGGTGCCCAAGAAGGACAAGCTTTTGCAGCTTGCGGTCGATCTGGGAGAGCCAGGTCCTCGGACGATCATCGCGGGACTGGCGCTGTCCTTTCGCCCCGAGCAGCTGATTGGACGCAAGGTGATCGTGGTCGCCAACCTCGCGCCCAGGCAGTTCGGCAAGGGCCTCACGTCGCACGGCATGCTTCTCGCGGCGGGGCCCAGCGAGAAAATCGTGCTCGCGACCGTCGATGGCGACGCGGCCGCGGGGTCCCGGCTTAAGTGACGCTTCCACGCCATGCAGCGGCGCTTCAGAAGAAACCGATCAAGCCTACGGTGATGCCGAAGAACAGCTGGGACTCGCCTGCCGAGGCCGACGTGCTGCCGCCCGTCCCGTTGAATTCCGTCTCCTTGTGCTGGCCCGAAAGGGGAATGTCGAGCGTCGGTCCTGCCGTCAGGCCGAAGTGGGGCACGGGCGTGAAGACCACCTGCGGCTCGAAGTCGAGCCCGAATTCGTCCGTACTGAACCGGTCGAAGGCTCCCGCCGCGTTCAACTTCGCGGTGTTCTGGACCAGTGTGTAGAACGAAATGCCGCCGCGGAACCAGAACGACAGCAAGTGGTTCATCCGCAAGATGTAACCTCCGCGGGGGGCGAGCCCGAAGAGGACCACGCCCCCGTTGCCGCCGCTCGTCGTCGTCGTGGTCGTGGGCTCCACGGTCTTCGTGGACGTGCCGCTCCCGAGGGAGAAATAGAGCGCAAGGTCGCCCCCGACCGTGACGTTCGGAAGGATGACGTAGTCGAACCCGGCGCGCGGGACCGTGTAGAAGAGCTCTTGCTGGGTGTTCTCGCCCCAGAGCAAGGAAATGGACGTCTGCGTCGTCGTGGTCGAAGAGTTCGCCGTCGGATCGGCCTGCTCGTCGACGCGCGTGTAGGCGAAGAGCGGCACGAGCCGATCGGCGCTGATGATGAATTCTCCGGGTGTGCCGAGTTCGCGGGCTTGCGCGCGGGCGAGCGACGTCGTGGCGAGCACCCCCAGCATCGCTGCAACTGCGGTCAGCATTCGCACCATGATGGCGAGACCTCCTGTCGGCTCGCGAATCTAGTCGGAAGCGTGCGCAGCGGTCGAGTTCGTGGTGATTCTGTCCAGCACCAGCGGACGCGGAGGCGGGGGCGCATCGCCCACGAGGAACGCGCGCCGCAGGCGGTCGGCGATCGAGTCGGCGTCCGAGCGCCGGTGGACGCGGAGGCGAGCGAGCGGTTCGCCACGCGACACCGACGCGCCTGGTTTCTTGTCTACGAACAGGCCGACCGCGGGGTCGATGGTTTGGTCGGCACGTGTGCGTCCGGCCCCCATGGCGACCGCCGCGAGCCCGACAGCGAGCGCGTCGACGCGGACGACATAACCGTCGTCCGGCGATTCGAGCACGACCTCTTCGGCAGCCGGAGCGAGTCGCGCTCGATCCACGACGGCTCGCGGGTCGCCCCCTTGTGCCTCGATCATCCGTTCGGCCACGCGGACGGCCCGCCCGCTGGCAATCGCGTCCTCGAGCTTCGCGCGTGCCGCGTCCGGGCTGTCCGCGGCAGCTCCGAGCTGCAGCATCTCGGCAGCCAGGCGCATCGTGCATTCGACGACATCGGCGGGACCTGCTCCCAGCAGCACGTCGAACGCCTCGCGCGTCTCGATCGCGTTGCCGACGGCCGCCCCCAGCGGCGCCTCCATGTCGGTCAGCAGCGCAACCACTTTTTTGCCCGCGCCCGTTCCGACCCGGACGAGCGACTCGGCCAGAGTGCGTGCGCTCACCTCGTCTTTCATGAAGGCACCCCGGCCCACTTTCACGTCGAGGACCAGCGCGTCGATCCCCTCGGCCAGTTTTTTGGACAAGATCGACGCGACAATCAGGGGGATCGATTCGACCGTCGCCGTCACGTCGCGCAGAGCGTAGATGCGCCGGTCGGCCGGGGCGATCTCGGCGGTCTGTCCGATCATGCAGCAGCCGACCGTCCGTACGACGTGCACGAACTCCTCCGCAGAAAGATCGGTGCGCAGCCCGGGGATGGCCTCCATCTTGTCGAGTGTGCCCCCCGTGTGTCCCAGACTGCGCCCGCTGACCATCGGGACGGGAACCCCGCAGGCGGCCACCAGCGGTGCGAGCGCGATCGATACCTTGTCGCCGACGCCGCCGGTCGAGTGCTTGTCGACCTTGATGCCCGGGATGTCCGACAGGTCGAGGACCTTGCCGCTTGCGAGCATCGCGTGGGTCAAGGCGACTGTCTCCCGATCACTGAGCCCCCGGAAGAAGACCGCCATGAGCCAGGCGGCCATCTGGTAGTCGGTCAGCTCGGCGCGCATGAAGGAGTCGATGAGACGCTCGACTTCTTCGTCCGACAGGCGCACGGCGTCGCGCGTTGCCGCGACCATCTCGACGAGCGTGCGCTGCGGCATCGCGCCCAGCCATAGCATCGCGACGCTCGACGTTGCTATCGTGCGACGCCATGCGTCCCCTGCTGCTGCTTCTTCCGGTTGCAGTCGGGACGGGCCTGTCCACGGGATGCTCGAAGGGCGAGGCGTCCACACAAGATCCGCCCGTCGTGCTCGCTGCAGGGGAGGCGCCCGCGGCTTCCGGCGTTCGCTCCGCGGGCGCAGCGCCGGTCGGCCCGTCGGCACCGGGCGCCCCTGGGACGCTTGCGGACGCGGCTTGCGGAGCTCCGCCCGGGGGCAGCTGCGTGCTGCGCGACTGGATGAACGCGCACATGGCTCCCGCGGTCATCGCCGGTGACTTCGACGCGCTGAAGGGGGCTCTCGACCAGACCGTGGCGTTTGCGCCCGATGGATATCCGAATTGGAGATCCATCGCGCGCGACGGAGCCGACGCGGCGCGCACGCAAGACCTCGGAGCCGTCAAGGCCGCCTGTCGATCGTGCCATGCGCAGTACAGGGACCGCTACCGGCGCGAGCTGGGCGATCGCCCGCTCTGAATCGAGGTTGCGACAGCGATGGCACTGCGTCCCATTCCCCGGCCCAAGGTCCCTCGCGTCGGCCGTCCACCGGGTCGATTCACCCAGCATCGCCGCCTGGATCTGCTCCGCGAAAAGCTCGAGACCCACACCGCCGGGCTGGCGCTCGAAGAGCTCGCGGCCATGCTTCGCATGACGACGCGCTCCGTGCGGCGCTACCTGCGTGAGCTCGCCCTCGTCACTGAGCTCGAATCGATCGCGGTACGACCCGGCGGCGCCCACCTGTGGCGGATCAAGCCGAGCGAACGCGGGCGTACAGTCACGCTGAGGCGCACCCAAGCAGTTGCGCTTCTGGCCGCGCGCCGCGTGTTCGAGATCTTGCGTGGATCCGCACTGTTCGACGAAGTGGACGTGGTTTTGCGCGAAATCGAGCAGGTGGCCCACCGTCCGAGCCCCCGCGCGGCGGGCCGGCCCGCGCGCATCGACGCGGTAGCCGCCGATGTCCCGCTCGAGGAGCGGTTCGCCTACGTCCCGCCTGCAGCTCACACCTACGCGAATCGGGCCGAGGAAGTGGACGAGGTGTTCCGTGCACTTGCAGAGACGCGCGTGCTGCACTTCCGTTACCGGGAGCAGCCCGAGCACGATCTCGCGCGCGCGGTGCGCACCTCGGCGCATCCCTACGCCCTCGTCCTGCATCAGGGCGCCATCGCCTGCGTGGCGCACGACGTCGAGCGCGGGACAGCGCGAGCGTTCGCCTTCGACAGAATGAGTGACGTGCAAGCGAGCGAGAGCGAACGGTTCGAGCTCCCCGTGGAGTTCGCCCTCGCCGACTGGTTGCAAGGCGACTTCGGGGTCGCCCGGGTATCGCGGACATTGAAGCTTTTGGTGGAGTTCGAGCCGTCTGCGGCCGATGCGGTTCGCGCCCGGCGCGTGCACCCCTCTCAGAAGCTCGCTGTCGCGCCGGACGGGCGGGTCCGAGCATCGCTTCAGGTGCCCGAATCGGCCGAGGTCCTTCGGCGAGTGCGAAGCTGGGTGCTGGGCTTCGGCGCCGCCGCGCGGGTGCTCGAGCCGCGCGGCCTGGCGGACGAAGTGGCGCTCGAGCTCCGACGGGCCGCGGAACGCTACCGATGAGCGGGCACCAGGGGCCTGGTCGCGTCGGCTGGCCGCGTGTCGGCTGGCCGCGTCGGCTGCCCGCGTCGGCTGGCCGTATCGGCCACAGGACCAGCTCGCGAACGAGGAATGAAAACCACCCGGAGCCGCGGTACAAAATGACGAATGTCCGCGTCTCTTCCCGTTCTACCCGTGTCGTCTGCGGTCGTCGCGCAAAAGCCTCCGGCGCCGCCGTCGGCCCTCGCGCATCGCGAGCTTCGCCGGGGCACGTGGTGGCACGCGATTCCGGCGTACCGGCAGATCGACGAAGCGACGTTCCTCGACCACACCTGGCAGGCGAGAAGCTCGATCACGAAGGTCTCCAGGCTCGTCGAGACGATCCAGGATCTGGTCCCGTCCGGGTTCGTGGAGGACCTCGAGGCCGGGATGAAGCGCGCCCCGATGAGCGTTCGCGTCAGCCCGTATATCGTGTCGCTCATCGACTGGGAGCACCCGTACGACGATCCGCTTCGCGTCCAGTTCTTCCCGGTTGCCTCGCGGTTGCTCGCCGATCATCCCAAGCTCGGCCTGGACTCGCTCGCCGAGCAGGCCGATGCGCCGGTCGCGGGGCTGACGCATCGCTACACCGACAAGGCGCTTTTTTTGCCGCTCGACACCTGCCCCGTGTACTGCCGCTTCTGCACGAGGTCTTATGCCATCGGCCTCGACACCGACGAAGTGGAAAAGGTGCATTTGCGTCCGAACGACGAGCGCTGGCGTCGCGCGTATCAGTACATCGCCTCCCGACCGGAGCTCGAGGACATCGTCATCAGCGGCGGCGACGCGTACCAGCTGAGGGCCGCGCACATCGAGGAGATTGGCGATGCGCTTCTGGCCATCCCGCACGTGAGGCGCATGCGGTTCGCGACGAAGGGACCCGCGGTCATGCCGATGAAGATCCTCACGGACAGCGCGTGGGTCGATGCACTGACGCGAGTGGTGGAGAAAGGCCGCCGGATGCGCAAGGACGTCGTCCTGCACACGCATTTCAACAATCCGAACGAGATCACGGCAATCACCGAGGCGGCGATGGGCCGCCTCTTCGAGCGCGGCGTAGTGGTGCGAAACCAGAGCGTTCTCATTCGCGGCGTCAACGATTCTGTCGACACCATGACCCTGCTGGTCAAGCGTCTCGGTCATCTCAACGTGCACGCTTACTACGTTTACGTCCACGACATGGTGCGGGGCGTCGAGGACCTGCGAACGAGCGTCGATACGGCAATTCACATCGAGAAGCACGTGCGCGGCGCGACCGCCGGCTTCAACACCCCGACGTTCGTCGTGGACGCTCCGGGCGGGGGCGGCAAGCGGGACGCCCACTCGTACGAGTATTACGACCGTGATACAGGGATAAGCGTCTATTCGGCCCCGAGCGTAAAGCTCGGCCGTTTCTTCACGTATTTCGACCCGCTGCACCAGCTCGCCACTCATCAGCAGCGCCGCTGGAGCGATCCCGCCGAACAGCAGGCCATGATCGACGAGGCGTTGAGCAAGGCGCGCGGGCGCGCGCGATGAGGAGGCGCACTGCCGGGGGGCGCGGCCGCCGTGCTCGCGCGGGCGACGCGGCTGCCGCCCCGGCTGCCGCCGTGTCTTGCGACGCGAGCCGGAGCCGGCGGTCGAGCCGGGGAGCTTGACGGCAAGCTCGTGCCCCAAGCAAGGATGTCACTGGAAATTTGCGTTGAGCAAGCGGAGACAATTCGCGCTCGGCCGCAATGCCGAGCCGTCCCCAGCCTGCGGTGGCGAACGTAACAGAACGGAAGCAAGCGCGAAACGGAAAGCCGCGTGCCGTGAGGCTCAATTCGGAGTTCGCGTCATGCGGTTCACCGGAGATCGATGCGCGCGGCGGCGAGGGGGGCGAGGGGCGCTTGGCGCTTGCCCCGCCCCCGCCCCGAATGCCGTTGCGGCGACCGCTGCGGCCGAAAGGGCATGGCGCCATGTCGCTCGCCCGCCCGCCCGCAAGTCTGCTAAGAGACCGAGAGTGAGGGAGTCTGCGAGCGTGACCGTTGGGGCGCTTTGGGCGCAAAACTGCGGCGTTGCCGGCCGGAAGTTTTGTCGGCCCGGATGCCTTCGTCCCTTGCCATCGCGTGTAATTCGGGCACGCTTGCAATTGGGTCTCTCGAGGTATAAGGCGCAGGAGGCGGGATGCGGTCGTTGGCCGCACGGCGGTGAATCGGATGGATGGCGGTAACTCGCGGCTGGCTCTCGAAATCGGGAGTATCGTTGCCGGAAAGTATCGTATCGATCGAATTCTGGCCGAAGGCGGAATGGGGGTGGTCGTCGCGGCCACGCATCTGCACCTGGACCAGGCCGTCGCGTTGAAGTTTTTGCGCCGGGACGTGAGCGCGGAGCTCGATGCCGTCGCGCGGTTCACCCGGGAGGCCAAAGCCGCTGCGCAGCTCCGGAGCGAGCACGTCGCCCACGTCCTGGATGCGGGCGTCACCGAGGACGGCACGCCCTACATGGCCATGGAGTACCTCGAGGGTCAGAGCCTGGCCTTGACGCTTCAAAGCCAGGGCCGGCTCGACGTCGTGGCCGCCGTCGAATACGTCATCCAGGCATGCGAGGGCCTCGCGGAGGCGCACTCGCGCGGGATCGTTCATCGCGACATCAAACCGGACAACCTTTTCCTGCTGGAACGGGCCCCCGGCTGGAACGCAATCAAAGTTTTGGATTTTGGCATTTCGAAATTTGCTTTTTCCGATCCGGGCAACATCGCGACGGGAGTCATCCTCGGCTCGCCATGCTACATGTCGCCCGAGCAGCTGCGATCCACGGCGACCGTCGATCACCGCACCGACCTCTGGTCGCTCGGGGCCACCCTTTACGAGCTGATCGTCGGCTGCGCGGCGTTCGACGCGTCGCAGACTTTGCCCGAGCTGGTCACCGCAATCCTCGACAAGCCCTCGCCGCGCGTGCGGGAAGCACGCCCTGAGCTTCCGGCCGAGCTCGACGTGATCGTCGATCGCTGCTTGGCCAAAGAACGAGAGGCGCGCTTCAAGAGCGCCGGCGAGCTCGCGATTGCGCTGCTGCCGTTCGCCACCCCGCGATCCCGCGTGGCCGCGGAGCGGGCGGCGTCGATGACCCCGGCGTTCGACGTCAGTCAGCCCATCCCGATCTCCGATCGACCGACGTCGTCCAGCGATCCGCCCTTGAGCATCCCTCTGAGCCTGGATGGTGAGACGCCGGGGCCGAGCAGCCCGCTCTCGCTCACCATTCGAGCCGCAGAAATCGAGGGTTCGAAGATGGATGCACGCAAATCGCCGGCCACGACTCGTCGGTGGCTCTCGATCACGGGGTTTGGCGGCGCAGCGACTCTCGCCTTCGTCATCGGCCTCGCGCTCAAGGACAGAACAGCCGACAAGACCGCCACCGCCGCCCCTGCCATGACGCCATCGCCGACTCTGGCGCGCACCGAACTGCAGCCGTCCGCGGCGGGGAGTCCTGCAACCGTTCTCCCGGGCGCGACGGCGCCGGGTTCCGACCCGCCGCCGGGCCCTGCGGCGACCTTGGCGCCGCTGCAGGGCGATACGGGCCGGGCCGAGCTCGTGATTCGGGCGTCACCATCCTGGGCGAAGATTACCATCGACGACAAGCCGGTCGACAACCCGGCTCTCGCCTCGTATCCCAAGGATGGAACCACGCATCGAATCGTTGCGAAGGCATGGGGGTACGAAACGAAATCGACGAACGTCACCGTCACGGCCGATACGATCGTCGACCTGGGGCTCGATCGCCGCGCTTCGGCGACGACCGCTCCCGCCGTCGCTTCGACGCCTCCGCCGCGCGCTCCCAAGCGCCCGTCCCCGGACTCGGCGCCGCAGGCGGAGACCGCGGCGACGAAGCTCGGCCTATCCGCCGTGCCCGCAGCGACGGCGCTCGAGCTCAACTCCTCGGGAGGACGCGCACCCATGCATCCTATCGAGACGAAAGATCCATACGGCGGCCCATGACGGTTGGACGGCTCGTCCGGCGAACCATCGCCACCGCAACGGTTCTGGCCGTGCTCCCGTCGTCGGCGCGCGCCCAGACGTCCGAAACGGCGCGCGAGGCCGGCCAGCACTTCCGCCGTGGGGTCGAGCTTTACACCGAGGCGAACTACGCCGGCGCTCTGGTCGAGTTCAAGCGTGCTTACGCCCTCGCCTCGAGCTCCACGGCTCTTTACGATATCGGCGAAACACAATTCCAGCTTCAGGACTACGCGGGGGCGCTGCAGACCTTCAAGAAGTTTCTATTGGAGTTCGGCGCCGGCGAGAACCATCACGCCGAGGTCGAGGCCGCGGTGCAGGTGCTTGCGACGCGCGTCGGCCACCTGCGGGTGACCAGCATCCCCGAGGGCGCCGACATCACAATCGACGACGAGGCGGTCGGCAGGACGCCCATGGCCGAGTCGCTCCTCGTCAGCGTGGGGCGCCGAAAAGTGGTCGCATCGATGCCGGGTCGTCAACCCGTGACGAGCTACGTCGACGTTGCGGCAGGCGACGAGGCCGCCATCGCGCTCCCGCTCCCGGCTCCCGTCGAAGTGACGCCCGCCGCGCCGCCGCCTGTCCAGGAGCACGCTGCCCGCGCCATCAATCTCCCTCAGTGGCACGCCTCGCAGACGCTCGTCATGGCCGGGTGGATCACGACCGGCACCCTCGCCGTCGCGGCGGGGACTCTCGGCATCCTCGCCATCCACGAGTCTGACGTGTTGCGGCAAACGCGCGAGGGACTGGTCAACCCAGCACCCAACCCCGCGGCCCCGCTCGACCACGACGCGAATCTGACCAAGGCATTCTCGGTCGCCGCGGATTCGCTGACAGTGGCTGCAATTGTCACCGGGGGGCTTTCGCTTTACTGGACCGCATCGTTTCTCTCGGCTCCGCGCACGAGCGGGGCAAGCTCGCCTCCCGCGATCCGCGTCAGCTTCGGTCCCGCCTCCGCGCGTCTCGAGACCACTTTCTGATTAATTTGGACATTTCATGCACTCATTGACGTCGACCAGAGTCCGCCGTGTGCGCTACGCCGTGGTCGGCGTCGTCGTCGGGCTGCTCGCCGTGTCCGGGGCGGCGTGCTCGTTCCTGCTGGATCGGAGCACCACCGAATGCCAGGTCGACAGCGACTGCCTGGGTTTCGCAGTTCACCCGTCGTGTCAAAGCGGCGTTTGCGTGAACACGGGAATTCCCTGCTACCCGGGCGTGCCGGATTCGAGCGCGGACTTTCTCAACCAGTGCAGTACGGGTGAGTGTCTGCAGTTCGACAACTGCGTGCGTCTCGGCGTCTGCGGAGACGATGGGCCATCGCTGGTCGATCCGCCACCGCCCGACGCGTCGACTGCTGCGGCCACTTCCGCTAGCCAAACCGTTCCGAACTGCGCGAGCCTGCCGGCCGGGCAAGGCGGGACGGTGTACGTGACGGGGTCGAGCAACTTCCCCGTACCGCTGCTGGTTAACGTGGCGCCGCTCGTGATCACGGGCGTGCCGCCTCTCGGCCCGGGTCCCGCAATCGTCTGGTTGACGTCAAGCTCGTGTCAGGGAGCCGACGCGATCTTCAGCCCGGACGCGGCGGCCAACATCATCCACGATCCTCCGCGCAATTCGGCGCTGTCGTCCTATGCACAATATTATCTGGCTGACGGCGGGACGATCGCCTGCTCTCTGGGCGACGCAGGAACGTCGGTCGACATCGGCGAGTCCGACGTGTTCTCGACGACGTGCAACCCGTCGTACACGATCGTGAATCAAAGCGACACGCTCGGCCCCATCCAGGCGATGGAATTCGTCGTCCCGGCCACCTCGACGCAGAACACGATCAGCCAGGAGGCCGCGCGCGAAGTGTTCGGCACGGGGGGCAACGACGGCGGCGCGGCTCCGTGGACCAACCCGCAGCGGTACTACGTTCGCAACAAGAACACCGGAACCCAGCAGATGATCGGCGACGCCATCGGCGTCCCCCCTGGCGAGTTCTGGGGCATCGATCGGGGGTCGGCGTCGAACGTCCTTCTCGACCTGCAGTCGATCGCGAGCAACACCGTGGAGGCCGACCAGGCCATTGGCATCCTGTCGGACGACGTCTACGACAGCAATCGCCTGAACTTGAGGGCGCTGGCCTACCAGGCGGCGGGACAGAATTGCGCCTACTTGCCCGATTCCATGAACGCGCAGGGCGTGCAGACGTACGACAAGCAAAACGTCCGTGACGGCCACTACCCGATCTGGGGTCCCATTCACTTTTTCACGTCGAACCAGCCGAGCATGCAGGTCCTCAGCTTTCTCGCGTACTTCAGCGGGGCGCAGGTCACGCCGGCGATCCTGGATGGATTCATCGACGCATTCCTGATTCCGAACTGCGCGATGACCGTGGTTCATTCCCAGAACGAGGAGCTCAGCGCCCTTGCGTCGTTTCAGCCGGAACACTCCTGCGAGTGCTACTACCTCAGCGAGGCGCAGCCGCCGCCCCCGCCGCCCGACGCGGGAGTGCCTGCCGCAACGACTCCTCTTCCCGCCGACTGCAGGGTATGCGCGACGGCCGCCGACTGCCCACCGTCCCGGCCCGCCTGCAACTTCGGCTTCTGCGAAGTCCAGTAAGCGTCACGCCGGCAGTCGACCGGCGTCTAATTGTTCTGCGCCCCCTGGGAGATCCAGGCGCGCACCTGGTCTCGCACCGGGGCCGGAAGAAGCAAGTGGGGCAGAAACGGCATGGACGCCCCGCAGTTCGGGTAATACTCGTTGTAAAAGCTGAGGGCGCACTGAGCCTGGAGCGTGCACTGATCCCCATCCATCTTGTGCATCAAATAGCTCTGCTCCGGTTCGTTCGGTGCGACATAGTCCATCTCGGGATCCTCGCCGGCTTCGACTCCGATGATGCTGGCGAGGACGATCGACGCGTCGACGCCGCCGTCGCTGGAGCCGAGGAACGGCGACGCGTTTCCGGCGCTGTGGCAGCCGATGTTTCCCCCGACCGCGCAGTTGGTCATGAACACGGGAACGACATTCGCCGAAAACGAGACGGACTCGCTGAGATCCGCGTCCGACACGTACGGCTCACATCCTGCCTCGGGCGTCGTGGTCACGGGCGCCGCGTTCGAGGTCGTGCATGCCGCGAGGCCGAGGAGCGAGAGGCCCGCCATCCGTCCCGCCCCCTTTCGAATCGCACCTCCCACGGTGGGCGAACTCTAGCAGACCCCGCCGTGCTCCATTCAAGAGGCTGCTCTCGGGGCCGGCTCCGGCGTCCGGGCAACGTGCGCCGATACCGCTGCGCACGTGACGAGCAACGCCGCCGCGAGCAGGTAGGGTGCTCCGGGCCAGGGTAGGTGCGCACGGGGACGAATCGCGGCGGCGAAGGTCTGGGTAAAGAGGATTGGACCGATCATTCCTCCGATGCCTCTCAGGCTGCTCACGGCGCCCTGAAGGCGTCCCTGATGCGTCGCGGGCACTTCGCGGGTCATCAGCGCCTGCAGGGCAGGATTGGCGATTCCCCACAGGGCGCCGAAAGGGACGCCGATCAGGAACAGGTTTCCGCTCGAAGCGGCGCCGTAGAACGCAAATCCGACTGCACCCAGCGCCATCCCCGCGATGAGGGCGCCGCGGTCGCCCAGCCGGCTCACCACTGGACCGATGAGCGCAGCCTGGACGACCGCCGTCGAAACGCCCACGAGGGCGAGAACGAGGCCGATCTGTCGCTCGTTCCACGCGTAGCGATAGTCGGTGTAGACGACGAAGCAGCTCGGTAGGGACTCGTGGGCCACGTAGTCGAAAAACGCGACGGCGGAAAGGCCGAGCACGACGGGCCTGGAGCGCAGCAGCGCCAGCGAGCCGACCGGATTCGCAGTGCTCCACGCAACCCTCGTTCGGCGCTCGCCGGAAAGGGATTCCGGAAGAACGAACAAGCCGTACGCAGCGTTCGCCAGGCTGAGGCTCGCCGCCACCCAGAACGGCAGGCGCAGGTTGATTTGCCCGAGGACCCCTCCCATCGCCGGGCCCACGATGAACCCAAGCCCGAACGCCGCCCCGATCATACCCAGGTGCGCCGCGCGCTTCTCGGGCAACGAGACATCGGTGATGTACGCCGTCGCCGTGGAGAAGGTCGCCGCCGTGACGCCCGAGACGACGCGTCCGACGAAGAGCCACCCGAGATTGGGCGCAAGCGCCATCAGAACGTAGTCGAGCCCCAGGCCGAGATTCGACAAGAGGACGATTGGCCGGCGTCCGAATCGGTCCGATGCGGCGCCGATGAGCGGCGAAAAGAGAAACTGCATCGCGTTCCACGCGAAGCCAAACAAGCCGGTGACGGAAGCTGCGCGTGCGATGTCTCCGCCCTCGAGCTGGATCACGAGCTTCGGCAACACGGGCACCATGATGCCGAGCGCCAGCATGTCGAGGGTCACCGTGACGAGAATGAACGCGAACGCCGCGCGGGTCGGCGGCGGCGGACCCGACGAGGAAGGGGGCGAGAAGGGAGGCAACGGAGACCTCGCTGATACCAGCTTTCGGCGCGCGGTGTGCCTCCGCTCCGCCCGGGCGCTCACGCCAGCGCGTCGGAGTGTCGTTCCCTCGCCTCGTTCGGCTCGATTCGCGAGGCGAGCCAACCCGCGGCGGCACGCCCCAGCGCGGCAGCTCCGAACAAGGCGCGCCGACCCCAGATGGACCAGGAAGCCCCGAGCGGCGCCGTGACCGCTCCGCCGAGGATCGAAGCGACCCCGAAAGCGATGCCGGCGGTCATCACGAAGGCCGCCATGTACACCGGGCGGGAAGAGCGAGGTGCAATGGCCAGCGGCAGAGTAAACAGAGCGAGCTGCTGACCCCCGAGCAGCGCCCCCGATGCGACCGCGTCGACGGCCACGAGCCAGATGCGTCCGGGGGCCGCCCACAGCCAGACGGTCGAGAGTGCGGCCACCCCCAGGCTCGTATTGACGAGAATTCCGCGCGCTCCGCGTCGATCGAGAATGCGCCCCCAGAGCGGCGCCGAGACGACGCGCATCAGCGCGATGGTTGCCGTGTAGATCGAGAGTCCCGCGAAACCGACCTGCAACGTCTTCAGCATCACGAACACCGTGAGGCTGGCGGTCAGGCCGACCGCGCCGTACCACGCGCTCTGAACTTCGAGCAGGCGTCTCGCCCTCCGATCGCGGAATGGCTGCAGCAACTGGTGCCACGCCACGACGGGTTGGGGGCCGCCCGGTGGATCGTGCTGCAAGCGCATCACGGCCGTGGAGATGGCGCCCGTCACGGCCGCGATGGCGGTCAGCACGAGCAAGCCTCTGACCCCTTCGCCGCGGGCGTCGGAGGCGTCGATCAAGCGACCCGCCGCAATTGCGGCGAGCGTACCGACGAAGGTGCAGAGCGCGGTTCGTCTCCCGAAGTAACGCCCTCTCAAGCGCGCGGGCACCAGATCGCTCGCCCACGTGAGCCACGCGTTGTGGCCCAGCACTCCGAGGCCGGCGGAGAGGGCGAAGGCCGCCAGAACGTAGGCTCGTCCGGCGGCCGGGGGCCGCGACAGAACCGGCAGCAGGAGCAGGGCCAGCCCGACCTGTCGCGACGCGCCGACCGCCCAGATGGCGACGGCGCGACGACCGAAGCGCGACGTCAGCCATGCCGCGGGCAGTTGGAGCAGCTGTACGACCTGAGGCAAGCCCCACATCAGGCCGAGCAGCGCAGGGCCGGCGCCGAGCTGAATGGCCCACGCGGTCACGACGTTGGCTCCCGCGCACGCGGCCACGACTTCGGCCAGCGCGCCTTCGGTGGTGCACGCGGTCAACGAGCGCCGCGTGACGTCCACATGGCGGACGGGGGCCCGGACGCGTATGGCGGAGGCCGGCGAGGTATCCACACCGGCGGGCAACCTCCGCGCCATCGCGCCCTGCGCGGCGTGCATCCCGGTCTCGCTTTGCCGTGCAAGGTTCATTTCTGCGCCCCGGTACCATGACAGATGAGCGCGCCCTTCGGCGAGCGCTGCCTTGAAGTTGGCTGCGGCAGCGGCGCGTCTGCCCATGGGGTCGCGGCCTCATGGGTCGTCCTTGCATCGCGCACGCGGCGGGCACGCAGGAGGCAGGCCGCCAGAGATCGACTCGAGGCCGGTGCGTGAATTGCTACGCGTTGGCGCTGGTACCCCATGTTCTTGCCTCGATGAGAGCGCGAGGCATTCCGCGTTCCCCATGAGCGACGAGCGCCAGTCGGATGTGTGTCCGGCCGACTCCGAATCGGTGAGCGTGGCCGCTCCTGCCGCGGTGCGCGTCGTCGCCCTGTCGGATGTCCCGGCCAGTGTGCCGCTGCGCGGCAGTCTGGCGCAGGTCACCGCCGCAAAAAATGGAACAGCGCTGTTCCGGCTCTGGACGCTGCTGCGCGCAGAGCCCAAGCTCATCGTGCGTGGCGCGATATTCCAGGCGCTGCAAGCGATCTCGCACGTTCCCTTCACCGCCGGCCTCGGGATCTTCATCGATCGGATCCTGCCTGCGCATCGCGCCGCTTACATCGCGTTTTACGCCCTCGCGAACCTCGCGCTCCTGCCGATTCACGGCATGTTCACGCTCGCTGCGTATGGGACGGCCCAGAGGCTCGTGAGAGCAACGATCGCCCGCGTGAGACGGCTCGTCGTCGATCACATGCAGCGACTCTCGCTCTCGTTCTTCGCAGCGAAAGGAGCGGGCGCACTTTCGAATCAGATGACTCTCGACATGAATTGCGTCGAGGCATTCCTCGAGCACGTGAGCAACGCCTTCGTCGTCAACATCGCCGTTGGCAGCGTCACGCTCGTTTACTTGTTCTTCCTCAATCCGCTGCTCGCCTGGATCGCGTTCGCCCTGGTGCCTCTTCAGCTCGTCCTGATGTACGTGCCCCGGCGGCGCGCCCGTCAGCTGCAAGAGCGCGTGCAGAGCCGAGGAGAGGGCTTCTCCGAACGCATCGTCGAGCTCGTGGCGGGCATGCGCGTCATCAAGAGCTTCGGCAACGAACAGCACGTCCGAGACCAGATCGTCCGGCAGATCGAGCTCTTGAAGGACGCCGGTCTACGCGCCACCCTCGCGCTCCGTGCGCAGCTGCTGCGGGTCGATCTCATCTCGCTCTACATGCCAATCCTCGTGGCTTCGTTCGGTGGCTACCTGTACCTGCACGGCCGAGTCTCGATTGGACAGATCGTCGTCTATGCGGGGCTTCTCGTGTACGTCCAGTCGGGTTTTTCCGCATTCAGCAATGCGTTCGAAGAGTGGTCGAAGGCGCGCCCGCACCTCGAAGCAGTGCTCGCGGTGCTCGATTCGCAAGAGCTCGAAGCGTATCGCGCTCCGCGCCGCCGCGTTTCACTCAGCGGCGACATCGTGATGCGCGGCGTGAGCTTCGCGTACCCCGGCCACTCCCAGCGCGCGCTTTCGGACGTGAATCTGCACATCCCGGCCGGCCAGCGGGTGGGCATCGTCGGCGAGACGGGTGCCGGCAAGAGCACGCTCGTCGATCTCATCCTCGGTTTCTATCAGCCCTCGAGCGGAGAAATTTTTTACGACGGTTCGACGCTCGCCGAGATCGGTCTGCGCCAGCTCCGGCGGGCGACCGCGATCATGGGGCAGGAGCCATTTCTCTGGAACGCGTCGATCCGCGAGAACATCCGGTTCGGCCGCCCGCATGCGACCGACGAGCAGGTGGAGGCAGCGGCACGGCGATCGCAGGCAGCCGAGTTCGTCGAGCGGCTCGAGCGTGGGTACGAGACGCCCTGCGGCGAACGGGGTTGTCGCCTTTCGGGGGGCGAGAGGCAGAGGATTGCGCTGGCTCGCGTGTTTCTTCGCAACCCGGCGATCGTGGTTCTCGACGAGCCGACGAGTGCTCTCGACCTGAACACCGAGGCGAAGCTCGAGCGCGATCTTTCCGCGCTCTGCCGAGGTCGGACGACACTCATCGTCGCTCATCGACTGTCGACGCTTCGCTCGGTCGATCGAGTGCTCGTGTTCGAAGCGGGTCGCATCATCGAAGACGGCACGCCCGACACGCTGCTCGCACGACCGGGGGGTGCTTTTGCTCGGCTGCACTCCCTTGCGGCCGAGCTGTCGGGTGCGCGCCCGGAATCAGGCGAAAGAGCCGCGCCGTCGGGGAATGACGGTCGGGAAAATGGCGAACCGGTCTCCACGCCCGCCGCATGAGCGTCCGGCGGAACGAGACATGCTCTGCGTTCGAGGCGTACGCACCAGCCTCGAAACGCAGGAGAAGCTCATGCGCATCGCCTTGATATCCACTTGCGCCGTGTCGGTTCCACCTCGGGCTTACGGTGGAACGGAGCTCATCATCGCCGAGCTTGCAAAGAGGCTGACGCAACTGGGCCACGACGTCACGACGTTCGCAACGGGCGACTCGGCGCCCGCAGGTCGATTGGAGTGGCTGTTCGACCGCCCGACCTGGCCGCCGACCGACCGAGCCGAGTTCCGGCACGCTGCGGCGGCATGGCGACACATCGCGCGGGCTCCGAATGCATTCGACGTCGTTCACGCTCATCAGTCGCAGTCGCTCGCATTCGCCTCGCTCGTCCACTCGGTGCCGACCGTCTACACGCTTCATCACCATCGTGATGAATCGCTCATCGCCATGTACCGGGATTTCCCGGACGTCGCATACGTGGCGGTCTCCCGGCGCCAGGCCGACCTCGTGCCCGAGGTCGCGATCGAAGACGTGATCCTGCACGGAATCGATTCCGATCTCTTCGAGCTCGGAGCAGGGGACCAGGGGTTCGTCGCCTTTCTGGGGCGGTTCGCGGCCGAGAAGGGGCCACACGCGGCGATCGACGCGGCCCGGCGGGCCCGCGTTCCGCTGCGAATGGGGGGCGGGGTGCACCCTCCCGATCGCGAGTATTTCGAGCGAGAGGTGCGGCCCCGGCTCGCCGATTCTCGCGGAGGCGTTCAGTGGCTCGGTGAGCTCTCGTTCATTCCGAAAGTGGCGCTCCTGCGGGGCGCTCGCGCTCTTCTCTTCCCCATCGACTGGGAAGAGCCGTTCGGCCTGGTCATGATCGAGTCCATGCTCGTGGGCACGCCCGTCATCGGGTTCCCGCGTGGCAGCGTCCCGGAAGTCGTCGAGGAAGGCGTCACGGGCTTCATCGTCCGGGACGAAGTCGAGATGGCCGCGCGCATCCAGCGGCTCGACGGATTCGATCGACGCCGGTGCCGCGAGCGCGCGCGGGAGCGGTGGTCCTCGCTGCGCATGGCGCAGGAGCACGAAACGCTCTACGAGCGGCTGCTGCAACGGTCCGCGCGGGCCCGGCTGCATTCCGGCGTCGGGGATCGCGTGGGCGTCAACCGCGGCGCCGACGGTCCGGCGGGCCGGAGCATCGCGTGATCGAGGGGTGTCGGGTCATACCTAAATCTTGTTCTTGGGGTTTTCCGGTCAACCTGAGCCTCGCTGTGCCTCGACTCGCTAACGCTCGCTCGGCTCCGCTGCGAGCGGGACCGCCAAGCTATTCGCGTCGTGGGGAGCGCCGCTCCCCCCGCGCCCCTTCCGCGCGCCCCCCAGCGGAAGGATGCTTACCGAGCGAGGGCCGATTCCGGATAGCGCGCTCGAAGCTCGGTGGTCAGAGCATCCGCGTCTTGGGGCCGCCCGAGCGCGCGCAATGCCTGGCTTTCGACCGACAGCTCTTCGGGTACGAGCTGCCGCCCGGGGACCGCCATCGCGGCTCTCACCGCATTCAGCGCCCCCTGCGGGTCGCCCCGGCCGAGCGCGGCCCGCGCCTGAGTGAGGAGCGATGCTTCGCGAGCGAGCGGATCGTAAAAGGCGCGGTTCGCTGAAGCGGAGGAAGGCCGCATCGGCGGATGACTCGGCGGAGTGGAAGGTATCGCCGCGCCGGGTCCGCCTGCCCTCGCGGCGGGCAGCGTCGTTTCGCTCGTCGTGGCGCCGGCCGCCCTTGCCCCCTGCGTGGCGCCGGCCGTGTTTTCGGTCGCCGCGCTCGTCGTCTCGCTAGCGGAGCCGACTCCGGCGGCCGGGGGCGCGTTCGCCGCCGCGCGCGAGGTGGTCGAGATCGCCGACAAGACTGTGACTCTCGCCTCGTCACGCGTCGGTCGCGTGTCTCCGGGCTGCTCCGCGATCACGACTCGCGGCGCGTTGGAATGAGCCGCCAGTCTGCCGCCCTGCGATTGCCCGAGTGATCGCATCGGCTGCAGGACGAGCACCGCGGTCGCCAGGCCTACCGTCACGGCTCCGCCGAACAGTGCCCCGATCGAGACCGGCTTTCCGCCGCCGGCGCCGCCCAGGGCCGACTTCGCGGCCGCGGGAGCGACGCTCGTGGCCACCGAACGGGACAGCGAGGACCAGACGTCCGCGCGGACGAGCGGGTCCGGCCCGTCGGTCTTCGCGGTTTCGATGAGCGACCGAAGGGTCGACGACGCGCGCGGGTCGCTCATCGTCCGCCTCCGACTGTGGCGAGGGCCTGCTCGAGCTCGATACGTGCAATGCGCAGCCTCGAGTAGACGGTGTTGAGTGGAATTCCGAGTATTTCGGCAATCTCCGGTGCGGTCATCTCTTCGATCTCGTGCAGAACGAGCACGGCGCGCCGGGCCATGTCGATCGTGGCCAGTGCTGCGTCGAGCCTGGAGAGCGCCTCGCGCCGCGCGAACGCGTCGGCCTGGGGCGGATCGATACTTTCGCGGTCGACGGCCATCCCTCCGTCGGGGACCTCGGGGTGACGACGGTGATGGCGGCGCACGCCGCTCGCGACGCGGAGGACGATCTGAAAGAGCCAGGCGCGTGGCCCGTGGCCGCGATCGGCGAATTCGTCGAAGCGGCGGTGGGCGATGACAAACACCTCCTGCGTGCTGTCGTCGGCCTCCGACTCACTCACGCCGAGGCGTCGCAGGTTGCGCCAGACGAAGTCGACGTGCGCCTCGTAGAGCGATCGGAAGCTGCGGGCGCGTTCGTCGGGCGGCGCGACCACCGTGATGGGTCGCAGCGTGGGGCGCGATTCGCGAGGGACAGCGATGCCGGCTTCGGGGCCGACTTCGTCGGGTTCCGCTTGCACAAGTGCGTTGGTCACCGGGCTCTCCATGAGAGTGCCACCTCCAGCCGCCCGGAGAACCATGGCACCTTTACGGTTGCTCCGCTCGTATCGGTGAAACTCGTGCGAACCGCATTGACCCCAGCAACGCCGCGGATGGCCACGGCCAGGTCATTCCCCAGATCTCCCTGGAGATTGAGGCCGGGGCCGAGGGCGACCACCGGCAGCTCCGAAGTCGTCGGGGGCGCGCCTGTGCCGGAATAGCCGCTCGGCGCCCCCGCGAATCGGGTCGCTCCCGCGTCGACGCCGCCGCAGAGATCGAGCACCATCCCGCGGTTTCGCGGGTACGTTCCGGGCGTCCTCCAGCACGCGTCGGTGCGCGCCGCAAACCAAAGGGCATTCGCGTTGCCTTGGCCGCCGAGTGGCGCCAGTGACTCCCCTCCGGCGAGGGCCGGCCGCACGAACAGGCCGGGAGCCACCTCGATTCCGACGTAGGCGGTCATGCCGAGGATGGCGTTGGAGCCCGTGCCCGCCATCAGGAGGGTCCCGGCGCCAATCTCGAGGGTTCGGTGCTCGTCACGACGTCCGAGCGCGGCGCTCTCCCCCCTCGCCTGGCCGTCCGTCGCGAAGGACGACGTCGTCGGCGGCGGGCTGTCGGCGATCGCGGGCGGCCACGGGCTTCTGTCTCTCGGGACGGCATCGTACGCCGAGGCGCCTCCGCTCGCTGCCGTTGTCGTCGAGAGCCCCGCGCGCGTTGCGGGCGCCGTCGGCGCGAGCGTTGGTGATTCGGCCTCCGCCAGCCCCGGCGAGAGTCCAGCGCCCGCCGCCGAGGTCGGGGGGGTCGCCACGCCCATCGGCGAGGGCGCCGGCAAGACTCTCTCGGCTGCGGCTGGTGCTGGAGACCCGGTGCTCGCGCTCGCAGGCGCGGCCGCATCTCCGCGGACCGGAGTGGCCGGAGACGGCGGGCGCGTGTGAGACATTTCGACGTCGAGAACCAAGGCCGCCCACACCCCCATCGCACGAGCGAGCCCGCCGCAATCGGTGGCCGCGCCGCTCAGCACGCGATGGGCAATCGAGCGGCCCGCAGCATCGGCGATGTCCCCCTCTGCCCGGAGCGCGTGCGAAGCGGACTGCTCGACTCGCATGAGCACGGTCCAGCCCGGCGTTGGCGCGCTCGCCGCCGCGAGCGCCTCGTGCAGAAACGTCCGGGCCTGCTCTGCGTTGGGGCAGGACTCGCGTCCCTCGAGAACGATGCGCGGCGGGTCGACGGGGGTATCCAAGCAGCGCCCTTCTTTCCGACCGATGGCCGAGCGAAACGAGAACCGTCCATCATCCTTCCGAGCCGGACGCCGCCTGTGGACCGGAGTACGTGCCCCCCGAAGCCTTGGCCGGCCCGGACGCCGCATGCTACTCGCCTGCCGCCGATGGAGCGCTTTCTCGCGCGACTCGAGCGGCGATTCGGCCGTCTCGCCGTTCCGAACCTCATCTCCGTAATCGTGGGTGGAACGGCGATTGTCTGGCTTCTCTCGCTGCTCCGCCCCGAGTTTCAGTTCCGCTTGATCCTGGACATCAACGCGGTGCGCCATGGCGAGGTCTGGCGGCTCATCACGTTCCTTTTCATCCCGACCGTCCAAGCTCAGCAGTCGTCATCGATTTTGTGGGAGGCGGTCGCTCTGTACTTCACGTGGTGGATCGGCTCGAGCCTCGAGCAACACTGGGGACCCTTCAAGTTCGACCTCTATTACGCCATCGGCGCGATCGCGACGATCGGCGCTGCGGTCGTGTTCGGGCCGATGACGAACCGGTGGCTCAATTGGTCGCTCGTCTTTGCCTTCGCCACCGTATTTCCGGACATCCAGATCTTGCTATTTTTCGTGCTGCCCATCCGGGTCAAATGGCTGGGCATCGTCGCGGCCGCCGTCTTCGCCTATTCCTTCGCGGTGGGCGACTGGAACCAGCGCGCCGCCATCGGGGCGTCGGCGGCGGCCTACGCCGTGTTCTTCGGAGAGCACTGGTGGAAGGTGCTTCGGAACCGGCGCGTCGTCACGCGCCAGCGCTCCCGGCGTGCGCAGTTCGAAGCGGCCGCCCCGGTCTTCGGGCAACGGGTCTGCGCGGTGTGCGGGGCGCGCGAGGCCGACGGGGCCGACGTTCGCGTGTGCTCGTGTGAGAAGTGCGGCGGCAAGCCGCGGACGCTCTGTCTGCAGCACGCTCGCAACCACTGACCGGTCGCACAGCTTCCCCCGGCAGATTCATACTTCGAGTACGACCTTGCCGAAGGTCGCATTCGACTGCACGGCCCGATGCGCGTCGGCGACGTTCGCGAGCGGCAGCACCCGGTCGATGACGGCGCGGACCGCCCCGCGCGCCAAGAGGGGCGTCACGTGACGCTTCAGATCGATCGCCGCCACGATCTTTTCTTCGAGCGGGCGAGCCCGCAGCGTCGTTCCCCGGAGCTCGGCGCGCTTGCGCATCAAAAGGCCAAGATCGATCTCTGCGTTCATGCCGGCTGTCGTCGAAAGACTCAGGATGCGCCCCTTGGTCGCCACGCACGCGAGGTCCTGGGCCACGTACGAGCCACCCACGAGATCCAGCACGACATCCACCCCGCGGCCGTCAGTTCGCGCGAGCACCGCCTCCGCGAAGTTGCCCCGGTCGACGACGATCCCGTCGACGAGCCCAAGCTGGCCGGCCAGCGCCAGCTTCTTCGCGGTCCGGGTCGTTCCGATGGGTCGCGCGCCGATGGCATTTGCAATCTGCAATGCGGCCGTGCCGACGCCGCTCGTGACGGCATGGACGAGCACGGTCTCGCCCGCAGTGAGGCCCGCCTGCCGGATCATCGCGTCCCACGCCGTGATGAACGCCTCGGGAATTGCGGCCGCCTCACGAAACGTGACCTGCTCCGCAATGGGGGCGAGCGTTCGAGCGTGGGCCACCACGTACTCGGCATAGGCGCCGCCGCCGACGAGCCCGAAGACCCGCGCTCCCGGGACGAGATCTTCGACGCCGTCGCCGACCGCGTCAACTTCTCCGGCGACCTCGAGGCCCGGAATGTCCGGAGGCACCCCGGGTGGGGCGGGATAACGCCCCAGTCGTTGCAGGATGTCCGCGCGGTTCACCGCGGTTGCGCGCACCCGGATCCTCACCTCGCCCCGCGATGGGACCGGGTCGGCGACCTCTTTCAGCTCGAGGACCTCGGGACCGCCTGGCTCGCGGATGACGACAGCGCGCATTCGGGGGGCTCTGGAAACCGGGTCGAGCCCGAGGATATAACGTCGGGTGGACGCGATGCGGGTGACTCGTCCGGTGGTTCGAAGCTACACCTGGCGTCATCGGGAGCAAGCCGCCACATGGGTGCGGCGCGGCGGTCACGCGGTCGTGTGGCGCGAGTCGCGCCGTGCGAGGTTGGTCTTCGCGCGACCTCGTCGCGGTGACGATTTCGACCTGGGATGGTGGTCGGTGCTCGATCTCGGTCGGTCCGGTTACTCCATCGCGCGCAGTGGGCCGTTCGCGGGAATGGGGTACGTGCGCGTTCCCCACGATTGCTATTCGATCGTGCGGAGTCGGGTCGTCCGCGACTCCATCCATCCGGAGCCGACGCGGGATCTCGAGCTCGATTGCCTGGCGTGCGCAGCGTGCTGTCGAGACAACCGGGTCGAGCTCGGCGACGGCGACGTCGAGCGTTTCGAAGGCGCAGGACGGGGCGAGCTCGCGCGCGCTCCGTATGCGCGTCGCCAGGATGGGCGCCTGATCCTCGTTCTGCGCACCGATCGCTGCTGCCGGCACCTCGGCGACGACAACAAGTGCGGCATTTATGCCATTCGGCCCGACGCCTGCAGCACGTTTCCGGCGGGCAGCGAGTGCTGTCTGTCGTCGCGCGAAGAGGAGATGGGCATCATCGACGGCGCGAGCGCGTGATCGTCACCTGGCGACGCTCGGGGCCGGTCCCGCGTCGAGCTGCGCGGCCGCGAGCATCTGCACGAGGCGGTCCCTCGTGTAGGGAACGGTCCGCGAGTCGTTCGCGGCAACCTCGACTTCCGCGCGCGCACCCTTGTCGGCCGACGCGAGCAGCGCTTCTGCGATGCTCACCACGGCTGCCGCGACGTCGTCGTCCTCCGCGCTCGCCCGATACATTCCGAAGAACTGGCGCATCGCGAGAAGCTCGTCGGGACCTCCGACGACCGCAAGGGCCGCCGCGGTCTGCTTGACGTCGTCCGGCGTGTCGTTGGGATCGAGCAGATGTGCCGCCAGAAGCGGCGCGGCGGCGCGCTCCTTCATGGCGCCGAGCGCCACGGCGATCGGGCCCACGGGCGGCTCGGACAAGACGTCCTTGAGGAAATCGAAATGCCGCTCGAGCGCCTGTTCCATGAACGTCTGACCGTTGCGCCGCTTTGCGAGCGCGGTGCGCGCGTCGGCGACGAGGTCGGGGCTGGCTCGCGGATCGCTCGCCACGTCGATGAGCGTCCTGGTCGCCGAAGGATCGTCGACCGCCGCGAGCTCGCGCAGGAGAAAGCGCTGGGCCGTCGTGATCGTGGGATCGTCCACCCGGACGGCGTCCTCGAGCTGTGCGGCGAGGGGCTTCACGACGGGCGTGCCGACTCCCTCACGTGCGGCGTCGACATTCACGACGCACGCCCGCAGCGGCTGACCAAGATCCATCTCCGCCAGAATGCCGCCGCTCTTGCCGTCCAAGGCGACCGCCTTGCCCTGCTCGTCACAGAGCACGACAGCGCCGACTCCGGCGGCTCCGCCGAGAAAATCGGCCGCATGCACGTGAACCCAGTCGATTTTCGTCCCGGACACTTCGAAACCCATCGCCACTCGGAAGTAGGTTGCGTAGAAGCGGCCGTCGGACATCGTGACTCCGGCGTCGGTCGCCGCCGGGCGCGCGTACAGCCGCACCTTGTCCCCGGCGTTGGCGGCGGCCGGAAGCGGCGTGACCCCGGGCGGCATCAACGTCGGTGTGCCCGGCAGATCGCTCGACAGGACAGTGGTCATCGTCGCCCCTCCCGACGAGGCCAGTGAGATCCGCTGGTCGAAGCGGGTGAAGCCGAGCTGGCCGAACCACAGCGATTGCGCTTGGGTCCATGCATGGCTCATCTGCTGGCGGAGCGTGACGCGGGCGGTTTCGTTTCCGCTCGCCAGATCGATGACCGATACGTACTGTCCCGCCCACGGCACAAACGCGAGGTGGCCGACCACCGCGGGCGCACCGAGGGCCTTGTCGGTCTCGATGCGGCGAAGGATCTCGCCGTCGTGTCGCACGGCGAGGAGCACACTGCCCAAGCCCCCCGCCTGCTCGAACGTGGCGACCGTAATGGAGCCGTCGTCGCCGGCGCCGACCAACGGGAGACCTCCCGAGGGGCATCGCCAGACCATCCGTCCCGTCGCGGCGTCGACCGCGAAGATCTCCCCGCCGCCCGAGCCAACGACGACGTCGCCCGCGACCACCGGGCGCGCATCAAGGGCGTGCGAAACCGTCCAGCGGCTCGCTCGCTCGCCCGAAATCGGCAGTCCGATGAGGGCGTCGCCGCGCTCAGTCACTCCGACGATCACGTCCGCCGCGGCGGGAATGGGGACGCGCTCGAGAGTCTCCCAGACCCTCGCGATCGACGTCCCACGATCGTCCTGCCAATTCGTCGAGAAGAGCGTCAACCTCGGTTGCGCTCCTCCGCACGCAACCGCCGCGAAGGCCAGCGCCGCCATTGCCTGCAACGGCTTCACGGCGCCGTCTCCCTTCCGTCGGCTCCCGGCGAGCCCTCGGTGGCGAGCACGGCTTGATCGATCGCTTGCCGTAGGTGGCGCGAGCCCTTCTGCGGCCACTTGGCCTGCAAGCCCTTCAGGAAATGATTCGCCTCGGCCGTACCGAGCTCGCGAACCCGCCCGACGATGCTCAGCTTCATCTCGTCGCTTACCTCGGCGGAGGATCGGAGCAGGACCTCGTCCAGTCCGCTCGTGACGATGTCGAACGGCACGCTGCCCAGCTTGGCGACGAGCCGCTCGCATTCCTGGCCCGTGCAAAGCTCTCCGATCGATGCCGCCGCCTCGGCGACGTCGCGGTCGAGGGCGGCGAAGAGGTCGGGAATGGCCTCGCGCACTTTCATGTCTCCGAGCGCCGTCGCCGCGATCCCTCGGACGGCTGCATCGGAGTCCGACAGCGCCGCGCGCAGCACCCTGGATGCCCCCGTTCCTCGTGTCTTTGCCAGGGCCTCGACCGCAGCGCGGCGAACTGTGACGTCGCGATGCCGCGCGTACCAAGCGACGACCTCGCTCGCGGACGGGCTTTCCGTGTCGCCCAGGGTCTCGAGCGCGACGTGCGTCAGGGTCGGCGAAAGTCCGGCGCGCAGCAGATCGACGATGGCTGGCACCGCGGCCGCTCCCGCCTTGCCTGCCGTGCGCACCTCGTCGAGCGCGTCCTTGATTGCCGCATCGTCGCCACTCTTGAGCCGGTGGAGGACGTCGGCAGGGACGAACGTCGCGGTTCCCGCCGCCGCAGACCCCGGCCCGCCGGGTGTTGCCGGCGTGCTTGCGGAGGCCGCGCTGCCGGGCGCTGACCACAGCAGCACACCGATCGCCAGGATCCATCGAGCCGCGCGAATCGATGCGCGCATGGGGTCGGAATTCTGGCGCTCCCCGCCGCCGGACGCAAAGGCCGCGGCGAGGCTCGACCAGTCGCAGGGACCTCGGAAGTCACACCTCAATCGCGCGCACGTTACACGAACGCCATTCCCTTTCTCCACAATTCGCGCGTGTTTCAGGGCCTGCGCCTTGTCCGGGCAGCTCCGGCGATGGCGGTCGTCACCCTGGGGGCCGCCCTTTCGGTGCGGGCATTCGCCGGAGTGGATTGGCGCGGCACGCTTCACGCGCTTCGCAGCGTCGGTTCCGCCGCACCCCTGGTGTTCGTCCCATTTTTGGGAGCTGCGCTCCTCGATTCCACGGGGGTGCTCCTGCTTCTTCGGGTTCTCGGGCGCCGTGTTGCGCTTCGACAGCTGTTCGCGATACGCGTAGGAACCGAAGCCCTGCACAACACCGCCCCCGCCGGTTTCCTCGTCGCCGATTCGGCGGCGGCGACGTTGCTGCACGGGCGCTTCGGGGTCCCCCTGAGCGACGGCGCGGTGGTCGCCGTTGCCCGTCGCTGGCTCGTGATGCGGGGTCACGCGGCGTACATCCTCGTGGGGGCCTTTCTCAGCGCGGGCGTGCTTGCGGGTGTTTCGCGCCGGTGCGGCGTCGGCCCTTGGCTCCCCTACGCGGTCGGCGCGTCCGCCCTCGTACCGCTCGTGCTGTCGGTCGGCGTGGGAGCTGCGTTCGTCGGCAAGGCTTCGCTCGTGCGGCTGCAGCGCGTCCTCGCCCGGTCACCGTGGGAGTGGCTGCGCCGACGCACGGCTTCGTGGCGGAATGGCGCGATGGCTCTGGACGCCCGCTTCTCGCGCCTCGGTTCCTCGCCCTCTGCGACGTGGGGCGCCACGGTCGCGTTCCTCTGTTGCTGGCTGCTGGAGTCCGTGGAGACGGCGGTCATCCTGTGCCTGGTCGGAGCGCCGTTCGATCTGGCGCTCGCCATGGCCGCCGAGGTAGGCGTCTCGCTGATTCGAGCCGTGTCGAACGTGGTCCCTGCAGGTCTGGGCGTGCAGGATGCCAGCTATGCCACCCTGCTGCCGGCGATGGGCCTGAGCCCCGACGCCGCGGCGGCGTTCGTCCTCATCAAACGTGGCAAAGAGCTCGTCTGGATCGCGGCGGGCTATGGCCTGCTGGCGGCTTTGCGCCGACGAATTGCCGTCGCGCAATCCGACCCGAAGGCGAGCGCCGCAGTTGCGGTGGCGCCTTCGTCCGCATTGCAAGGGGTGGTGGGATGCTAGCCGCGGTCCGCGGCAACGCCGCGCGACGCGGCTAGGCCGCCTGGCCGTCGCGATCGCGCTGCCGGCCCGACGCCTCAGTCTCGTCGCTTCCCTCCTCGACGACGTGCGTGGAGCCACGCCGCGCCAGGCGCCCGTGGCTCGGAACGACGAACACGCCCGACTCCTGCGACTCTTGCGTCTGTCGCTTCGTTGTATGACCCGCGCGTTTCGATCTGCGCTTCATAATCCGCCTCCACTACACAGCACCGAGCTTACGCCAGGAGCCTTTGAGTCGCGAATTCTCTACGCCGTCGTGGCCAAACGTGACGAGAACGTCACGCCTCTGCCGTCTGGGCGTCACGCCCCAGCGGCCCTGGAGCTCGACCGTGAGGTTTTACCCTGCGCGATCGAGACGCAGGCTCTCGCCATAGGCAGAGCCGGCGGGGCCGTCGAAGCCGTAACCTACGCCTCGCACGCTTCGGATGCAGCCCGCAGCGTCGCCGAGCTTCTTTCGCAGACGCTTGACGTGCGTATCGACGGTCCGCACGGTGACACCGCGCTGGGCTCCCCAGGCGCCGCGCAGGAGAGCCTCGCGGGACTGGACCCGCGCGCCGCCGTCGCAGAGGGCGCATAGCAAACGAAGCTCGATGACCGTCAGATGCACATGCCGTCCATGAACGAGAACCCGGTGCGCGGCTCGATCGATGCACAAGGGGCCGATGATCGACCGTCTCTGCGAAGCGCTGACGACGCGCCGGAGCATCGCCCGGACTCTCAGCACCATTTCGCGCGCGCTGAACGGCTTTGCAACATAGTCGTCGGCGCCGAGCTCCAGCGCCCTGACCCGATCGCCATCTGTGGCGTTGGCGCCGATGCACAGCACGAACGTGTCGCGCGTGACGTCGTCGGTCTTGAGCGATCGACAGACCTCGGTTCCGCAGATGTCCGGAAGAGCCGCTTCGAGTACGACCACGTCCGGCCTGTGGGCGCGGGCGGCGAGCAACCCCCCCGCTCCTGTCTGCGTGACCCTGACCGCATGCCCCGCTTCTCGAAGCGCCGGGACGAGCGCGCTGAGCGCGCTCGCATCGGAATCGATGACGAGAACGTCTGCCACAGCGGCCCGACCGTTACCTACCGGTTGTGGCCGAGGTGTGACAACTGACGCACTTCGATGTTTCGCGAAAGCAAACGCGCGAGAACCTGCATCGAAAACGTCACGCGTCCGGCGCTTTACGTTTGCAGTCGCACCCGAGGCTTCGTCCGTGGCGCGCGTGCTGGTCATCGAAGACGAGGCCGACCTGCGTGAGGTGCTTCAGTACAACCTCGCCCAGGCCGGACACCGCCCGTTCGCGGCCGCGACCGGCGAGGCGGGGCTGAAGCTCGCCCACGAGGTCCATCCCGAGGTCGTCCTGCTCGATCTCATGCTCCCGGACGTTTCCGGCACGACCGTGGCGAAGGTGCTGCGTCGAGAGCCCGAAACGCAGCTCGTGCCCATCATCATGGTGACGGCGAAAGGCGAGGAGATCGACCGGATCGTCGGCTTCGAGATCGGCGCGGACGACTACGTCGTCAAGCCGTTCAGCGTGCGCGAGCTCATGCTGCGGGTGGAGGCCGTGCTTCGTCGAGGACGCGTGCCCGAGCAACGGGTCATCGAGGTCGGCGAGCTGCGGATCGAGCGCGATGCCCACCGCGTTACCGTCGCGGGCGAAGAGGTGCTCCTCACGGCTCTGGAATTCAAGCTCCTGGTCGCCCTGGCCGAGCGTCGTGACCGCGTGCAGGCGCGCGGAACGCTGCTGAGCGACGTGTGGGCGATGGACGCCGACATTGCGTCACGGACCGTCGACACGCACGTCAAGAGGTTGCGCGACAAGCTCGGCGCCGCGGGACGTTTCCTCGAGACGGTCCGCGGAGTCGGCTACCGGTTCAGTGAGAGCCCCGGACCCAAAGAAGAGGAGTAATCGTCGGCTCGCAGCGCGGGGTCTAGCTCACGGCCCGCCGCTTCTTCGGGCCGGAGGTCGTGGCCTTGACCTTGGGCGGCTTGGGGGCGGCGGCCTTCGCGGGGCCGGGTTTGGCGGCGACACGGATCGACTTCGAAAGCAGCTCGGCGAGATCGATGACCTGGGCGCCCGTCGTCCCCGCGCTGGGCGCCGCGACCTCCGCCGCGCCCGCTTCACGGGCGACCTCGCCGGCCTCGACCTTTTCGTCCACCGCGGCGAGCACCGCGCTCCGATATTCGTCGGGATGCTTGGCCGGGTCGAACGGTCCGGTCAGCTCGTTGACGAGGTGAAGCGCGAGCTGTTTCTCTCTTTCGCTTGCCTCTTTTCCGGCCGCAGGGGCGATCTCGTCACCCGGCACGAGCTCCTCGGCGAAGCGCATCATGTCGAGCGAGAAGAGTCGGCCTCGGGGCCGCAGCAGTGCGAGACGCGTCCTCGTGCGCAGCTTGACCTTGGACAGAGCGACCTTTTTCGTGTCCTCCAGCACGGACCGCAGGAGCTCGAAGCCCCGGACGTTCTTGCTTCCAGGGCCGACCCAGTAGCTCTTTTCGACGTAGGCGAGATCGACCTCGAGCGGATCGACGAACTCGACGATCTCGATGGCGCCTTCCGTTTCGTCGCCGTCGAGCTTCGCGAGCTCCTCGCGGGTGAAAAGGGCGTATTCGCCCTTCGAGACCTCGTATCCTTTACCGATCTCCTCCCAGGCCAGGTCGCGATTGCACTTGGGGCAACGTCGCACCATCGTGATTCGCGTTCCGCACTCCTTGTGAAGCTGGTGGAATTGCGGCGTCAGGTCCTTGGTGGCCGTGTAGAGCTTGGCAGGGATCGTGACGAGCCCGAAGGCGATTTCACCGGACCAGAACGAGCGCATGCAATTCTCCTCACGCCAAGCGTGAACGATGGCACGTAAAACGAAAGCCGATGCCCGCAAAGCGCGGACGCCGAGCACTGAAAAGAAGACCAGCTCCGGCGACCGCCTGGCCGAATACACTGCGAAGCGCCGGTTCAATCGGACGCCCGAACCGGCACCGCGATCGTCGCAGAAGCGTCCGGCTCGGGGAAAGAAATCACCCGCGGCGCCGCCGACCGCGGAAGCGCCGCCGGCGCGTTCGCCCGCCACGAGGCTTCGATTCGTCGTCCAGAAACACGATGCGCGGCGACTCCATTACGACGTGCGGCTGGAGATTGACGGGGCGATGGCCAGCTGGGCCGTGCCCAAGGGGCCGAGCTACGATCCGGCGGTCCGACGCCTCGCCGTGCAGACGGAGGATCATCCGATCGAATACAACGACTTCGAGGGCCGGATCCCGGATGGAGAGTACGGCGCAGGCGACGTCCTCATCTGGGATCGCGGCACCTACGAGACGGTCCCACCCGGACAGCAGCGGGCGATGCTGGACAAGGGGCACCTGCACGTTCGTCTGTTCGGCGACAAGCTCACGGGGGAATGGCACCTGGTTCGGACGCGCCGGGGCGGCGGCGACGACGGCGCCGGACGCAGCGGTAAGGCCCAGTGGCTGCTGTTCAAGGCCAAGGACGCTTCGGCCAATGCCGGTTACGACGTCATCGCCGCGCGGCCCGAGTCCATCGTCAGCGGTCGGCTGGCGACGCGCGGCCCACGCCGTGCCGGCGCGTCCGCGGAAGGCAAGAGCGCCAAGGCCCTTTTGGAGGCGGTTGGCCGCCCTGCGCTCGCCACGGCCGTGACCGGCATCTCGGATCCCGCGCGATGGCTGTTCGAGATGAAATACGACGGTTACCGCATTCTCGCAGCGAAGGCCGGCAGCGAGGTCCGTCTCGCGACCCGTCGCGCGAACGACTGGACCGAGCGCTTCCCGCCTATCCGGGATGCCGTCGCCTGCCTCCCGGCCCGCGAATGCGTTCTCGACGGCGAGGCATGCGTGGTCGACGAAAAAGGTCGTCCTTCGTTCGGAGCCCTCCAGGAGTACCTGGCCGGGCGATCGAAAGGCGCGCGGATCGCGTACGCCGTCTTCGATCTTCTGTGGCTCGACGGTCGGGATCGGCGTGCTGACCCGATCGAAGCGCGGCGCGAGCTGCTCGAGCACTTGCTCGAGGGGCAGCAAGGGGCGCTGACGCTTTCACGCAGCGTCGAGGGCAGCGTCCCGGATCTGCTCACCATGGCGAGAAAGGCCGGGGTCGAAGGGCTCGTCGCCAAGAAGAAGGGATCGGCGTACATTTCGGGCCGTTCGGGCGCGTGGGTGAAGCTGCGGTTCGACCGGCGCCAGGACTGCGCCATCGCCGGGTACATCCCGCTCGCGGGCACCCACGACGTCGTCGGTGCGCTGCTGCTCGCCATCAACGACGGGCGGACACTCACCTTTGCCGGACGCGTCGGCACCGGCTTCGATACGGCGACCCGGCGTGATCTCGCGAGGCGCTTGGACCGCGCGCGAATCGATCGGCCGTCGATCGAGGGAGCGCCCGTCGTGAAGAACGCGCACTGGGTCGAGGTCTCGTTGGTCTGCGAGTGCGGCTTCGCCGAGTGGACGCGGGACGGCTCGATGCGGCATCCTCGCTTTCTCACGATCCGAGAGGACAAGACTCCGATGGAGTGCGTGCGCGAGGGCCAAACCGTCCAGGACGACGCTCCCGCGGTCGAGGGCGAGGCTCCCGACGTCGAGGACGGCGCCCCGGACGTGGGCGCCCCGATTGTGCACGCAACCGTTTCGAGGGTGGACGACGCCTCCGCATCGCGCCCGCCGCAAAGACGAAGCGAGGCCCCGAAGCTCGTCAACGCGGCGAAGGTCATTTTTCCGCGCGATGGGCTCACCAAGGGCGATGTCTGGGACTACTACACCGCCGTCGCGCCGGTCATGCTGCCGCACTTGCTCGGCCGCCCCTTGACGCTGCAGCGCTACCCCAACGGGATCGAAGGCGAAGAGTGGTATCAGCAAAATGCCCCGGAAAAGATTCCTGGCTTCGTGCGGCTCGTGGACGTGGGGCCGCGCCACGACGGCAAGAAGCGAATCGTTTGCGACAACCTCGAGACGCTTCAATGGCTCGCGAATCTCGCGGCGCTGACGATCCACCAGTGGTGCAGCCACGTGCCGCCGGACGCGGTCGGACGCGCGGCCATCGATCGCGCGATCGCGCAGCCCGACTACGTGGTGCTCGATCTCGATCCCGGCGCCGGACCCTGGTGGCACCTGGTCGAGGTCGCCCGAGCGGTCCACAAGCTCCTCGAGGCGCTGCATCTCGAGAGCGTGGTCAAGACGAGTGGCAAGCGGGGTGTCCACGTGCTGATTCCCATCGCGCCCGGAGCAACGCATGCCCAAGCGACGGGGTTCGCCGAGCAGGTGGCGAGGGCCGTTTCCAAGGTCCTTCCCGACCTCGCCACCGTCGAGCGCATGAAGGACAAGCGCCGTGGCAAGCTGTACGTCGACTACGGGCAGAACGGCGAAGGGCGCACGATCGTGGCCCCGTACACGATCCGTGCGCGCGACGGCGCCGTCGTCTCCACGCCCATCGAATGGAGCGAGCTCGACGAGACGCTCGACCCGACCCGGTTCACCATTCGCACGGTCCTGTCGCGTATCGAGAAGCGGGGTGACCTTTTTGCGGCCGCTCTCGGGGCGACGCAAACACTGCCGCGCGTTTGATCGGCCACGTGCGCCCGAGTCATCCAGGAGCGCCTGCCGACTTCACATCGATCGTGGCCAGCGCTTGGGTGAGCCGTTTCGCCACCGCCGGTGCGTCGCCTTCGTCGTGTTTGACGTAGACGAAGGCTTCCCGCCAGGGCTGCGAGCGTATGTGCCGTGCCCATTCTTCGAGGACCGGATCCGGGTAGGCGTCCCGTCGCAGGCGCACGTACCCCCATTCCGCCGTGGCGATCAGAGGAGACTCGAGCTTGTCGGTCTCGGCCACGCACAAGGCGGCGCCGGCCGCGCGCAGTGCGCTCCAGACCGTCTCGTCGAACCAGGAAGCATGCCTGAACTCGATGGCGATCCGCAGTCCTCTCGGTACGAGGGCGAGAAACTCGGTGAGCCGCGGCACGTCTTTGCGCAGGAAGGGTGGGAGCTGAAAGAGAACCGGGCCCAGCCGAGCGCCGAGGCCCCGGATGATCCGTACGAACGTTTCGACGACGTCCGCGACATTGTCGAGCTTCGCGAGGTGCGTGATGCGCTGCGGAGCCTTGATCGAAAACGTAAACGTCTCCGGAACCTCGGCCGCCCAGTTCTCGATGAGCTTGGCGGTCGGCATACGGTAGAAGGTGTTGTTGACCTCCACGGTGGGAAGGTGGGCCGCGTAGAACTGCAGGAACCGCTCGGCAGGGAGGTCCTTTGGATAGAAAAGGCCCTTCCACTCTTTGTACGAGTAGCCGCTTGTCCCGACGAGCACCCGCATCGTCCGCGTTCTAGCACTCCTGGGCTGCCGTTCGCGGTCGCATCAGGCCAAGCGGGTCCGTCCGAGGGGAGTTGCGCGGAGAGTGCGCCAGCCTCAGGATGGCGGTCATGGCGAAGTCGCGGAGCGAGGTGTTGAGCGAATCCCGTCGCAAGGGGTTCGTGGCGGGAACGGCTGCGGCGGCGACGGTCGTGCTCGGCGCGGCGGTGTCCTTGCCCCTAGGCGTCGTGGCGGCTGTTCCGACGGCCGTGCTCGGCTGGCGCTGGTGGAAACACCGCGCGGAAAACGGCATCAAGTTCTGAGTCCAGCCGCGCGGCCGGGTCACCGATCCATCAGCGGGAGACCCGCAGATTACCGCCGCAAGGAACGTCGATCGGGTGGGCGCGCCCGTGCGGCGCAACGCGAATCTCGTGCCTTCCGCACGAGATCGTCGTGGACTCGGCCGTGAGGCGGTCGCCGTCCAGCCAAACGTGGCCGGGCGCGGCAGGCCGCTCGAGGATGAGCAGCCCCATCGTCGCCGCGTTGTTGAGCGGAGCTGCCCCGGCGGACTCGGCCGAGGCTCGGGGATCCGCCGCCTGCACCTGGTCCCCCGCCCCTCCGGATGCCGCCCCGCGCAATCCTGCGGATTCCGCCGGGGATTGGAGCGCCGCCGCCGGGGCCGCCGACGAGGCCTCGGAGCTCGAGGCTCGGCCCATCACCAGACGCACGCCGGCCGCGGCCAGGATGACGCCACACACCGCGACCGCCCCCACGACGACGCGGGCGAGCCGACGTCGCCGTTCGGAAACGTCCCATTCGTTCGACAAGACCTCGTAAGTGCGATCGGGATCGTTATTGGCCCGTACCGAGAGGCCAACGGGACGAAGTGAAGCGACAGACGACCGACGCTCTTGAAGCGGAACCGCCAACATCAGCTCCGTCTCGGCGCGTTGTTCATGCATGACTCCTCCGCATATTGACCGGTACCCGGATGAGGGGCTCGGCAGGCAACGGCGGCCCGTTGGCCCTGCCGCTCGCACGGATGAGTTAGCTGATTTTCTAGGTTTTTCTGGGTATCGTGGCCAATTTCCACTCTCGCTGTAGCTCTGGGCTTCCAGCAGGGAAGCCTTGGGCCTCGAAGGCTCGTCGCGTTGCGTCGCGGTCGCGCATGGGCCGGCCTCGAAAGCCCGAAGCGCGGCGCGCCGGTCGGCGGAACGCCGGGGGACTCCGGCGAAATGAGCCGGAGGCTTTCCCGCCGCTCACGCGCGCGCGATGGAACGCTTGATTCCCGGACATCATTCATCGTTCTGTGGCTTTTGCGGGCCGACCAGTCACCCAAGTTGACGGAACCGGTCTGCATCACGAATGTTTGCTGAAAAGGCAAAACGTGATTCGGACGTCAAGCAGGTTGACGCCTTTGCAGGCGAAAGGACCCTGGCTGCTCCTCGAGCCCCAGGGCGAGGGGGCGACCGCGGTCGTTTCGCGGGCGCGTCACCACGAGACGGGGCAGATCGCAGCCGTGAAAGTCGCGCGAAACGACGGGCCCGAGTGGAGTCTCGAGCTCGCGCGTGAAGCGGCGCTCCTCGGACGCATCGGACGGCGCTGGGGCCCATCGCTGCTCGACGTTGGCCCCGATTTTCTCGTTACGGAGTGGGCCGAGGGCGATCCGCTCGACGTGGCAGCCCTCCGCGGGGATCGGGTCACGATCGCGGCAATCGTGGCCCATGGGGTGGCGCGAGCCCTCGAGGAGCTGCACGAGGCCGGGGTCCAGCACGGCGACGTCAAGCCCGCCAACGTGCTGCTCACGAACCGACGACCGGCCCGAGATGCGGCGAGCCTTCGAGGAGCGACACTCGTCGACTTGGGTCTTGCGGGCGATAGCGGCAGTGAGGCGAGGGGAGGCACGCCCCGCTACGCGTCGCCGGAGCTGCGCGCGCATGGTGCGGGCGGCCCGGCCGCGGATCTGTGGGCGCTGGGAATCCTCTTGGCCGAAGTACTGGACCCCCACCTCGGGCACGTGCGCGATATCCGCCTCGCGCTCGAGACCTGGCACGTCGATGAAAGCGAGCCGGCCCGATGGGCGAAAGCTCTCCTTGCGGTCGCCCCCGGCGGGCGGCCGGGCGCGGGATGGGTTGCGTCGCGCGCGGCGCGCTGGCTCGATCTCGCGCTCGACGAGGACGAGGCGGCCCAGGCTCGGATCGAACGCGTGCGGCGCGCGTATCTGAGAGAAAGGGCACGAGAGATCGTTGCGGGGGCCCTCGTATCGCCGGAGGTCGGTCCACCCGCCGATGCGTGGCTGCAGGCCGCGATCGGGCGTGCCGGACCGCCGCCGGCAGACGGGGCGGCGCCGCGCGTGATCAAGCCTCTGACCCCGCTACGGCGCGCCCGCTGGCTCGTCACGCTCGTCGGTCCGAGCGCGGCGGCATGGCCGCTCGGAGTCGACCAGTGCACGGAGGGTGATCTCGCAGCGCGCGTCACGGCTCTGGCGCGTCGATGTGAGCCGGCCTCGTGGACGCGCGATGACCTCGTGGGACGCTCCCCGAAGCGCGCGGCCGCGTGGAGGCCCGCTGCGGAGGAAACGGGCGAGGAGCGCACGGCGCGTCTCGTGCGCGAGTTGATGCGTCCGGCGCCGGAGGCGGCCGCCCTCAGTGCCGTTGAAGACGAGGTGGCTCACGGGCAAGCGCCCCCGACGCTCGCCGTGCAGCTCGCCTCCGCCCTCACGCGGGCGGGCGAAACGGGTCGGGCGTGGGCCGCGCTCGCGATCACGCACGGAGCCGAGGCCGATGCCTTGCGCGCCGATCTCGCGCGACGCCGCGGCGACGAGACGGCGGCGCGTGCCGCAGCGCAGAGCGCGATCGAATCCGGGCCTGGGGCTCCGTGCTCGAGCGCAATGGCGACGCTCGCGCGAATGGCGTGGGACTCGGGCGACCTCGAGGAGGCCGAGCGTGTGATCGGCGACGTGCGCGGCGCCTCAGCCACCGAAGTTCGAGCGCTCATCGCCTGGAAACGGGGAACGTACGACGTGGGCCTCGCCGAGATCGAGCAGGCCCTGGCCGAGTGGCCCGATGCCGACGCCCAGGCTCGACTCGAAGGCGTTCGAGGGATGCTCGAGCTCGGACATGGGCAATCGCGCGCGGCGCTGGAAGCATTTGCGCGGGCCGTCGATCTCGCCACGCGGGCCGGGTCGATCGTCGATGAGGCGACGTACCGGACAAGCGAGGCCGCCGCCGCCGCCGATGCGGGCGAGGTCGGTCGGTCGCTCGCCAGCGCGACGCGCGCAGCGCTGCTGTGGGAGCGACTCGGGCGACCCGAGAGAGCGGCACGCGCCTGGCTTGCGCGCGCGGGGGCGCTGGCCACGGTGGGCGCGCAGCACGCGACCGACGAGGCGGCAGAAGAGGCTCGTGCACGCGCGATCGAGGCCCATGACGGGCGGACGGCGGCCTACGCCCGCTGGGCCCAGGTCGAGGTGCGGCCTCCCGGAGACGAGCACGCGCGCGCCTGGACCCTCGAAGCCGCCGCGCTTCTGCGCGGATCGTCCGCCGAAGACGCTCTCCGCGCCCTGGCGCGGCGTCTCGTCTGGGCGCCCGACACACTTGGACCGGACGAGATTGCCGCGGCCGACCGGACGGTGGCGGAGCTCGGGGCGACCGCGCGCTGGGAATGGTGGGGTGCTCGTGCTCAAGCCCTGATCCACAGGGGATCGGCGAGCGACGCCGACGGGGACGTGGTCGGCGCGCTGGTGGGTCTGGTCGGGGCTGCGGCGCCCCTGGGATCGCGCGGCCCCGCCCTCGACGCCGGCGTTCGCCTGGCCAAGCGACTGGGCGACGGAGAGGCGGCCCGTCGCCTCGATCTCGCCCGCAGGTCCGCGGCTCAAGCTCTCCGCGAAGGAACGCCGGCGGAGCTTCGCTCCACGCTCGCCGAGGTTGCCTGGGCGCGAGCCCCGGAGCTCGAAGAGGCGAGCGAGATCGCATTCGCGCCGGCCCAGGTGCGGCAGCTCGAATCCATCGTTCGCGCGCTGTCCGCACGCGATCGGCTGCGCCCGCTGCTCGAACAGGTGCTCGACACGATGGTCCTGTGGACCGGAGTCGAGCGCGGACTTTTGCTCCTGCGGGCGCCGGACGGACGGCTGGTGCCGCGCGCAGCGCGCAACCTGGCTCACCACGACATCGCGGGCGATCAGCTCGCCCTGTCCCAGACCATCGCCCGGCGCGCGGTCGAAACAGGCGATGCCGTCGTCGCGACGGACGCTCTGTCGACCCTCGGCGATTTGCATGCGAGCGTCCACGCTTTGCGCCTGCGCAGCGTGCTCGCGGTGCCTCTGCTGGCGCGCGGCGAAACGCTCGGCGTCGTGTACCTCGACGACCGGGTGCGAAAAGGGGCATTCGGCCCGCGCGAGCTGGCCTGGGTGCGGGTGGTCGCCTCGCAGGCGGCCATGGCCATTGCCGATGCGCGAGATGGCGTGCTTCTTCGCCGCGCTGCCCGCCGCGCCGAACGCGCCCGCGCTCGCGTCGAGTCGCTCCTTCGCGAACGCGAGGCCGAGCTCGACGTCACGCGCACCCAGCTCGAGCTGACGCGACAGACGCGGGAGACCCGGTACCGCTACGACGAAATCGAGGGCAGAAGCGAGCCAATGCGCGAGCTGCTGCGACTGGTCGACCGCGTCACCGCGACCGACGTGCCCGTGCTCATCGTCGGCGAAAGTGGAACGGGCAAAGAGCTCGTTGCGCGCGCCATGCATCAGAACGGAGCGCGCGCGCGCCGCCCCTTCGTGAGCGAGAACTGCGCGAGCGTGCCGGAGACTCTGCTCGAGTCCACGCTCTTCGGACACGTACGCGGCGCGTTCACCGGGGCGTCTTCGACGCGCGCCGGCCTATTCGACGTCGCCGACGGGGGAACCTTGTTTCTCGACGAGATCGGCGAGATGTCCCTCGCCATGCAGGCCAAGCTGCTGCGAGTCCTGCAAAACGGCGAGGTCCGCGCCGTCGGTGGCGAACGGGCTCGGAAGGTCGACGTGCGAGTGGTCGCCGCGACGCATCGAGACCTGGCGGCCATGGTCTCCGCCCGCGGCTTTCGCGAGGACCTCTTCTACCGGTTGAACGTCGTCGCCCTGCGCGTCCCGGCGCTGCGGGAACGGCCCGAGGACATTCCGCTGCTCGTCGCGCACTTCATTCGCAAGCACGCGTCCGGCCGACCCGTCAAAGTGACCGGCGCCGCCATGGCCAAGCTCGTCAGCTTCCCGTGGCCGGGCAACGTACGCCAGCTCGAAAACGAGGTCCGCCGGTCGCTCGTCCTGAGCGATGGTGCGATCGATCTCTCCCAGCTGTCCGTTGAAGTGGTCCGCGGTGGGTCCGGAGCGGCTCGAGGGCACGGCCTCAACCTCCGCTCCCGCGTCGACGCCCTGGAGCGCGACCTATTGCACGAGGCGCTCGCAAAGACCCGCGGCAACCAGACCCGTGCGGCGCGCCTCCTCGGTCTATCGCGCTTCGGCCTCCAGAAGATGATCCGCCGGCTGGGCATCAAGATCCCCGGGGCGTCCGAGTGAGGCGCCTCGCTTTCCGCCCTTTGCGGGCCGAGCCTTCGCAGTTGGGGGTTGCCTGCGGCGGGTTCATTAACTACACACTGCCGAGTCTTCCCGATCGGCGTCTCGATGCGCGCACGCTCGGGGCTGTAGCTCAGTTGGGAGAGCGCTTGCATGGCATGCAAGAGGTCACGGGTTCGATTCCCGTCAGCTCCACTTCGATTGAGCTTGTTTTCAGCCGTTTCGTGAACTTGCAGAATGCATTGGCCCGATGTTGGCACGAGGCGCGCCCGGCGGAGCATCGAGCAAGGCGATCGCGCGGTCGCGTTCCGACGGGGCGAGGTGCATGTAGCGGAGCGTCGTGGTGAGGCTCTCGTGCCCCGCCAGCTCTTGGATCGCTTTCGGACTCGCCCCCCGCATGGCCAGGTGCGAACAGAACGTGTGACGCAGCTTGTGCAGGGACCCCATCACCGGCAAGCCGGCGCGACGCTGCACCGCTTCCAGCATGTCGCGGAGCATGTGGCCCGGGATGGTCTCGCCCGCCTCGTCAGAAAGAACGAAGTCACCCCGAAGATGCCGGTGCGCCTTCAGAGCTTCGTGCAGGCGCCTCGTCATCGGGACGATCCGGCCCTTGTTCGACTTCGGCTTGTCGATGACGATCGGGTCGTCGATCTCCTGCTCGCGAGCGCGCTTGTCGGAGTGCTTCCACGCGGCTTGTTCGACGCGGAGATGATTGCGGTTGAAGTCCACGTCGCCCTGGCGCAGCGCCATCATCTCGCCGCGACGTAGGCCGGCTTCCCCGCCGAGCAGCACGAGCAGGAGATGATTCGGTCCAAGCTTTGATGCTGCCGACACGATTCGATCGAAATCGGGGAAGTCGTAGAAGTCGGGGCGCTCGTCATGCACTGCCGCGATCTCGATGCTGCACGGCATCCCCGGAATCACCCCCCACTTGACGGCGAGCTTCAAGCACGCGTTGAGCACCGTCAGCACGTTGTTCGTTGTCTTGCGCGAGCGCCCCTTGCCCGCGAGGTCGGCTTTCAAGTGCGAGATCCGCTCGCTGGTGATTTCGTCGAGCGGCAGATCGCCGAACCGCGGGCCGAGGTGAGTTTTGTAGATCGACCGCTTCGCCTCGATGCTCGATGCCTTCTCGTAGTCCCCGGTGCAGTGGGCCATGTACCGGTCCCAAAACGCGGAGAGTGCGGGGATGGGCTTGCGCTGGACCTTGGGTTTCTTTTCCTCGGGCTTCAGCTGCCCCGCGGCGAGGATTTCTCTCTCCCGCTGCTCGCCCCACTTCCGAGCTTGCGGCAGGGTCGGAAGGTCGACCACGCGACGGTCTCTGTAGATCGACCGATCTGGCCACCGAAAGCGGATCGTGACTTGGAAGCCGCCGCGCTTCCACGGCTGGACGGCGACGCTCATTTGCCGCCCAGCCCCGGAAGCTTGGCGCGTATGAATTGCTGGCGACGGCCGGTCCGAACGATCGCGGCCCTCGGGATTTGACCCCGCTGCACGCGCTGTCGAAACGCGAGGGGAGTGATTCCGAGCAGGCGTGCCGCCGCGGGCGCATCGATGAGAACGGGCTCCGGTGAGGCGGGGGCCGGTGATGCGGCGGACGTCGCCGAGATGAATCCGAGCGCCGAGAGCCCCTCGCGGGTCAGCGTGCACCCCATCATGCGAGGGACCTCGGAAAGCGGCACCCGGGCGCCAAGTGTCATGCTCACGAGCGCGACGGACGGCGGGAGCTCCGGTTCGCTCGGGTGCGTCTCGTCGCACCACCACCGCCAGGAAAGCGCCCTCGCGGCCGGATCGTCGATGCCGAACCGAGCGAACACGCCGCGCAAATCGAGCCCATCGACATCTTCATAGCTGCCGCCCGGGTATCGCTCGCTGGCGAGCAGCGCGAGGCCGCGGGGGGCAAGCCAGTCCGGCGGAGCATCGAGCACCCAGAAGAGCAACGTGGAGGGTTTGCTAACCGCCATCACTGCTCCTTCTGCCGACAATTGCGTCCTTCTTTCGTCCAAGCCGCTTCAGCTCCTCTAGGAGGTCATCATCTGCCGCCGCTTCATTCTCGGTCGCCACCGGCCAATAGTTCTCGCCCTTGAAGATGACCATGCGGAGCACCCCGCTCGGCGGCTTTCGGACCAATTGACGAGCTTTGGGACTCGGCGCTCTAGCCAGCCATCTTCGAGCGTGCGCAGGCAACCGAAATACGGCTTCACCCTGCCATCCCCAACTCTCGACCAGAGCTTTTGCGCTTCTGGTCGGACCTCGGACAACGACAGCAATCCCGCCATGCCGGCACATTTCCTCGATCGCGCTTCGGTGCGAGGAAACGATCTGGACCAACTCATCGTGCGTCATCGTGGCCTCGTCAGCGTGGACACGATCCACGGACCGCGCCAGC
>Ga0187782_10000120_pt1 | contig 46194 bp, 43 predicted proteins | sample 0715_SJ02_MP15_2_FD_132454 | JGI IMG/M metagenome (GOLD analysis project Ga0187782, IMG submission 132454) | Tropical peat soil microbial communities from peatlands in Department of Meta, Colombia - 0715_SJ02_MP15_20_MG | ecosystem: Environmental > Terrestrial > Soil > Wetlands > Peat | place... | reverse complement strand
TGAAAGGCAAAATCTAACTCTCAGGATGATGAGCCGAAGGTTTACACGGCTCACGAACGCTTTCAGTAAGAAACTGTTGCATCTGAAAGCAGCAATCAATCTGCATTTCGCGTACTACAATCTGTGCCGTGTTCACACCTCGCTCAGGGTGACACCGTGCATGGAGGCGAAGATCGAGGACCACGTGTGGAGCATTAGGGAACTACTGGAGGCGGCATGACGGGCTGGCGGCCCTGGTTTGCTAGGCCGCCACCAGTTCAGACACACTGAATTAAGACACTACCCGCTGCGGCCTTCCGGGGCCAATGGCAGCGGCCGCGTGCTAGAATCCAAAGTTAATATTCACCGCATGACGAATCACTCTGCCGCAAATCGCTCCTTCGATCAACTCAAGAACAGGATTCAACAGCGCCAGGCGCGTGTTGGCATCATTGGCCTGGGATATGTGGGGCTTCCTCTGGTCCTTCTGTTCAGCGAACAAAAATTCACCGTCACCGGTTTCGATATCGATCGCCGCAAGGTCGAAACCCTCACCCAGGGCGGCTCTTATATCTACCGTATCGGGGCGGAAGAAATCCGCGCCGCGCAGGCGCGAGGATTCTCCGCCACTGCCGACTATGCGCGGCTGGCGGAGATGGATGCGGTCATCATATGCGTGCCCACTCCTCTCGACCAGTATCACGAACCCGATCTCAGCTTTATCACTGATACCACACATGCCATTGCACCCCACTTGCAGGCAGGCCAGCTCATCATTCTGGAGAGCACAACCTACCCGGGCACGACCGAAGAAGTCATGGTGCCGATTCTGGAGAAAGAAAACAAGCACGGGCTGAAAGCTGCGCGCGGCACTTCCAGCACGGAGAATGAATTCTTTGTGGTTTTCTCGCCGGAGCGCGAGGATCCGGGCAACACCACCGTCGCCCGGCGTGATATTCCAAAAGTTGTGGGTGGGCTGAACCCGCAGGCGTCACAATTGGCGGCCGCACTCTACGGAGCTATTTTTAATCGTACGGTGCCGGTGTCGTCGCCCGCCGCCGCGGAGATGACCAAACTGCTGGAGAATATCTACCGTTGCGTGAACATTGCGCTGGTCAACGAACTGAAGATGCTCTGCCTGCGCATGGGTCTGGATATCTGGGAAGTAATCGAGGCGGCTTCCACCAAACCTTTCGGTTTTCACCCCTTCTATCCCGGGCCGGGGCTGGGGGGGCATTGCATTCCCGTCGATCCTTTTTACCTTTCCTGGAAGGCCAAGGAATGGGACTTCCGCACGCGCTTCATCGAATTGGCGGGCGAGATCAACATCAACATGCCCTACCACGTGCTGGCGTCGATCAGCGGAGCGCTCAACCGGCACAAGAAATCCCTGAACGGGTCGCGGGTTCTGGTTTTGGGCGTGGCCTACAAGAGAGACATCGATGACCTGCGGGAGTCTCCGGCGCTAACCATCATCGAGTTGTTGCAGAAGGAAGGCGCCCTGGTCAGCTATCACGATCCTTACTTTCCCTTCATCGGGCAGGGGCGGAAGTACGACTTGCAGATGAAGCGGACGGAACTCGAAAAACTGGGGCAATACGATTGCGTTGTGATCGTCACCGACCACTCCGATTACGACTATCGCCGCATTGTCGAGGAAGCACAGTTAGTGGTCGATACGCGCAACGCTACCAAGGGAATTGATAGTTCGAAGGTCGTGCGCTGCTAGGCAGCAGAGCTGCCTAATGGGTCGGCCATTGCTGCCGACACCCCCGCCTTGCGTGCCGGCCGCACACTGAAACATGAAGGCACAAATGCGGAAGATCGCGCCTGGCGGCGCGCCGTGTCAATCTCGTTGGAGTTTACTGAATGGCGCTGGCCACGTTGGAGAAAACGTTGTTGGCGTTCGAGCCGATGAGCCTGATCGTGCCGACCACGATCACAAGAATCACCGCCAGCATCACCGCGTATTCAGCTATATCCTGACCGCTCTCGTCCTTGCAAAGTTTGCGCAGTATAGAGGCCACGGGTTCTCTCTCCTTGATACACATATTAACCACTCGCGTCCGGCTCCCACCGGGCGATGCACTCGTGCCGCCGAAACAGTCCTACCCCGAGGCTGGTATGAAAATCATAGTCCCGGGAGGAAGCCTGGCCAATGGCACCTTCGTGCCATACTCAAGTTTTCCACTAGCCGATGCTCTTCAGGGGAAGCGACTGATTAACCGCGAACAGGGCCAACTCCAGCCGTGTGGAGACTCCCAACTTGTCGAAGATGTTGCTCAGATGGTGCTTGACGGTGTCTTCGCTGATCTTGAAGTACTCGGCAATCTCTTTATTGGAGTATCCCGCCACCACCGCAGCCACGATCTCCAATTCGCGCGGCGTCAGGCCAAATTTTTTCTGCCGCGCTTCGTCGCTCGAGGATTGCACCAGAGTTCGCAGATATTGCACCAGGTTGGAGACGCTCTCCCGGCCCACCCAGTACTCGCCCGACATGACAGTGTGAATCGCTTTCAACAGAAGTTGAGTGGCCGAGTCTTTCAACACGACACCGCGCGCACCCAACTGTAGGGCTTCCACGATCTGGCTCTTCTCGGCTGCCGCCGTCAGCAGGATGACGCGCACCGGAGTCGAGCTCGCTCCGGTGCTCAAATCGCGCAAGGCCTCCAGGCCGGGATGCTTCGGCATGGCGAGGTCGAGCAAAAGAATGTCCGGCTTCAACTGCCGCGCCAGCTTCACCGCCTCGGCGCCATCCGAAGCCTCGCCCAAAACCTTCAAATCAGGCTCCGCTTCCAGCAGCCGGCGCAGCCCATCGCGGAAAATCGGATGGTCATCGGCAATCACGATGCGAGTCTGCGGCTTCTTAAAGTTCATCGGGAATCTCTCCATCCTTCGGAACCTTCACCTCCAGGCGCGTTCCGTGACCGGGATTCGATTCTACCGTGAGTGCGCCCGCAAGCAAACGAACTCTTTCTTTAATGATCGCCGGCCCTTTGCCCATGGAGTCGAGCTCCTCCAGCGACCGGCGGCCGGAGAAGGGGAAGCCTTTGCCGTCGTCCTCGAGCGTCAGAGTCCAGTGCCCCGCATTGGTGGTCAGCCGCACCAGCGCGTGGCGCGCCTGGCTGTGCTTCCGCACATTGACCAGCCCCTCCTGAACAATGCGCAATAGCTCGCGGCAGACTTTATCGGGCATGTGGAGTTTGGAAATGTCGGTCACGAAGCGCGCCGAGATGCCGGTTTCGCGTTCAAAGCGCTCGACCGTGTCATTGAGCACACTGAGCAGCCTAGGTGCATCGACGTCCATGGACTTCATCTGCTGCATCAGTTCCCGTAACTTCAGAACCTCTTCGCGCAGCATACCCTGAATGCGCTGGAGTTCACCACCAACGATGGCGGGCGAGTGCTCCGACTGGCGGCGCAGCACGTCCACCTGCAATTCCATGCCGATCAAAGACTGGACGGCGCCATCGTGCAGTTCGCGGGCAAAGCGGGCGCGCTCGGCGGCGCCGGCGCGCCGCCGCAACCGGTGCAGCAGGTAGACGTTATACACCGCCGGTCCCACCTGGCGGAGCAGGTCAAGCAAAAAGCGCATCTCTTCCTGCGTCTCGCTCTGCCGCGCCGGATCAAATACGAACACCCGTCCCCGCCACTCCATTCCGAAAACAAAGGAAATCGCAATCAGCGACCGGAAGGCTTGTTTCTGCTGCAATTCCACCAGCGGCTCAGTGGAGAACGAGGGTACGGGGTTCCCATCGGAATCCAGCGCGAGTACGGCCCAGCGGTCCCCTTGCTTTTGGGCGTGGCAAACAATGCCGGGGAAGTCTTGCAAGTAGGTGCTGCTATCGCGCGGACTGGAGTCGAGCCAAGTGAATTCGGAGGCTTCCCCACGCAATTCGCCCAGAAAACTCCGCTGACTGTGAATTTCCTGCGAGGCGATCAGGATTCTGGGCGCCGCATACATGCTGAGAATCTCCTGGCACATCTGCTGAAGCGTGCCGGTCAGTCCCGCTTCCACGCGCACCTTGGCCAACATGCGGGTGATCGTGGCTTTTTCCGCGCGCAGGTTTTTCTGTTGCTCTGCCAGATAACCAAGCAATAATCCCATGACCAGCAGGTAGACCGACAGCATGAACAGGCGCTTGGGCTCGAACTCGGTCACATTGATTTGCAGACCCGATAAAACGTGCCAGGGCTGCCGCGCCCCGCGCGTCGCCCACACATGCAGCAGGACGAAGCTTTCCCCCCACAGCAATACCACCTCGGCGGCGGCGGTACTCAGAGTCTCCCAGAGTCCCCAGCGATACGCGGCCGCGGCTAAGACGAAAAAGAAAAACAGAAAGAATGGACTTCGCGGGCCTTCGGCAAATACCGAAATGAAAGCCGGCCAAGCAATATCCGCCCCATGCACCATCAGTCGAAAGGCGGCCGTGGATTGCTTCCTGCGCCGCAACAGCGACATCACCAATACGCCATGGATGAGATAGAGGCCCAGCAGTCCGTAAGCGACGGGCGCATGCCCCAGCTGGGTGGGATCCATGTAAATCGCAGCCAGGGCGGATATCGCCAGAAACACGCGCGCCGTCGCCAGCCAGCGCTCGATGCGGCGAACCTCGCTGGGATCGCTCGGGGCTTGCCCGCGGGTGTAAAAACGGTGCTTGGCTTCCAGCTGCAATTCGAATCAGTTCCCGCGCCAGAGCGGATTCTTAGAAAAAGATATGCCTGGCATAGTTATGGATAAGAAAAATTGAATTGTCAAAGAAACGTATATGCGCAGAGCTGCCGGCGTTAGCCATCCCGCTTCCCGTGCTGTACCCAGCATTTTACCCCGGGATGGGTTACTTCCGTAATCGTGGGTGGGGCTCCCTGCCAATCTAGAATTCCATCCAGAGGCCTTCGTCTTTGCGCGCCTATATTAAGCTCTGGACGGCTGGAGTCGCGGTGTGTCTCGTGACTCTGGTTTTGGCTGCGTTGCTCCTGCCTCAATCCTTTGGCCTTACGGCCCTCAGCGATGTGATGCAGTCGCTGTTGCTGTTTTCGGCGACGGTATCCTTCTTTCCCCATTCCGCGCGATCGCATGGGCGGCTGCGGCTGTTTTGGACACTTCTGGCTCTCGGCATCGCTCTCTGGTTTTCCTACCAGCTGTTGTGGACCTACTTTGAGGTCTGGCTGCGCCAGGAAGTGCCCGACCTTTTCATGGGAGACATCGTTCTCTTTCTGCACATCGTGCCCATGATGGCCGCTCTGGCACTCCGCCCGCATGCCCCCGCGGATGAATATGCCGGGCGGCTGCGCCGTCTCGATTTTGCTCTCATGATGGCGTGGTGGATCTATCTTTACATTTTCGCCGTGATTCCCTGGCAATACGTGGTGCCCAACGGTGAAACCTACGGCCACAATCTGAACTCGCTGTACCTGGTCGAAAAACTGGCATTCCTGACCGCTCTGGCTCTGGCCTGTTGTCGCAGCAAAGAGGGTTGGAGGTCGTTCTATGCCCACCTGCTCGGGGCCAGCGCCCTTTACGCTGCCAGCTCCTACATCGCCAATTGGGCTCTCAGCCGTCACAGCTACTACAGTGGCAGCCTGTACGACGTTCCCCTCGGGGTTTCCATGGCTTGGATCACTCTCATTGGCCTGTGGACGCGGGCCAGTGAACCGCAAGCCGGAGTCCGCTCCATTTCCGCCTCTCACAGCGTATGGCTGGCGCGGCTGGGCATGATGACCGCTTTTTCGCTTCCCCTGTTTGCGGCCTGGGCTTTGCTGGATACCGCCCCTCCGGCTCCGATACGTTCCTTTCGAATCCTCGCAACTTTGACGGCGGCGCTGATCATGGGGGTGATGGTATTTGTGCGCCAGCGGCTGCTCGACCGGGAATTGCTGCGGCTGCTCAACTACTCACGAGAATCAATCGCCAATCTGAAACGCCTGCAGGCGCAGATCACGGAATCGCAGAAACTAGCCTCGATCGGGCAGCTCGTCGGCGGCGTCGCCCACGAGTTGAATAACCCCATCACCGCCCTGCTGGGTTATTCCGATCTGCTGCTCTGCAGCGCTCTCACTCCCGCACAGAAGGAAATGGCGGGGCAAATCGGACAACACGCGCGGCGCACGCGCGCCTTGGTCGCTAGTCTGTTGAGCTTCGCCATGCAACGTCCCGCGGCCATGGCCTCGGTCGATCTCATCGCTTTGTTGCGCACGGCCGTGAAGCTCTCGCAACCGCAATGGCAAAGCTTCCGGATCGAAGTGCGCACCGAATTCCCTGCCGGACTGCTGCCGGTTCACGGAGATTCGAATCAGTTGCTTCAGGTCTTCGTGCAGATCATCGACGACGCGTTGCATGCCGTTCACGAGAAGGGCGGTCGAGCCCTGAACGTTTTCGCGGAAGCCAAAGACCGTGTGGCTATCCTGCGCATCTGCGATGAGACTCCCCACCCTGCCGTGGAACAGGCGGAACTGTCGACCACGAACTGGCAGGAGCCGGCGGCGACGGGTCTGGGCATGAGCGCTTGCCAGGGGATCGTGCGGCAGCATCAGGGCCGCATCTTATGCCTGCAGGGCAGCGCCGCCGCCACCGCCATTCGCGTCGAGATTCCCCTCACGCCTCCGGCGCCGGAGAAATTGCCCGAACCTGGAGTTCCGGTGATGTGGCGGCCTCAACCGTCCGCTTGAGCTGGCCGCAGGCGGCGTAAATGTCCCGGCCCCGCGGTCGTCTGACGAAAGCCGGCACCCCGCCTTCCCGCAACAGGTTCTGAAAAGTCTCCACCCGCTCCGCCGCAGGAGTCGCGAAGTCGATTCCCGGCCCGGGGTTCAGAGCGATCAGATTCACCTTGCAGCGCAGCCCGCGCAGCAATTCCACGACTTCTCTTGCGTTCTCCGGGGTATCGTTCACGCCCCGCAGCAGAACGTACTCAAACGTAACGTACTCCCGCGTCCGCAAGGGAAATTCCCTGGCGGCCGCGGTCAGCATCTCGAGATTCCACTTCTTGTTGATCGGCATCAGCCGCGTGCGCAGGGAATCGTTGGAAGCGTTCAGCGAAATCGCAAGCTTCGGCCGGATTGCTTCGGCTCCGAAATCGTAAATTCGCGGGACGATTCCGGCGGTCGACACTGTCATCCGGCGCTCGGCAATGCCAACTTCCTGCACCAGCAGCCGCGCCGCCTTGATGAAGTTTTCATAGTTCAAGAACGGTTCGCCCATGCCCATGAAAACCAGGTTAACGCGGTCTTCGGGGGGTGAAACTTTCTGGTCTTTCAGGACTGCGCAAACCTGCCCCACAATCTCGCCCGCCGTGAGATTGCGTTTCACGCCCAGCAACGCGGTCAGGCAGAACTGGCAGTCGACGGCGCAACCGACCTGGCTGGAGATGCAAATGGTGGAACGTCCACGCGCACGATTTATGGCTTGGGCGGGCGCGTTCTCCATCTCCTCATCGCCAGCTTCGCTGCCATCACCGGCTTCACCGCCATCCCCCTCGGGCATCCAGACGGTTTCCACGCTCTGACCGTCCGCGAAGCCAATCAGGTACCGGACGGTCCCGTCGATAGAGACAAATCGGTTCTCGATTCGAGGCACCCCAATGTTCACTCCACTCTGTGCCAGGGAGTCGCGCAGGCTTTGCGGCAAGGTCGAAATTTCCGACAACTCCTGCGCCCGCTGCCGGTACACCGCCTCGGCAATTTGCCGTGCCCGATAGGCACGCTCGCCCGAGCTCGTCACCAGCGCGGTCAACTCCTCGCGATTCATGCCCATCAGCGACGATGCCACTTGGCCGCCTTTGCCATTCCGCTTATCGATTGCGTCTCACAAGCGAATTTTGATATACACGCGTAACTAATTGATTTTACAGGCTTAATCGCCTCGTAGCACGATCGATAGCCCCTGCCGTCAAATATGCAACAATAATAGTAGTCTACCCTCGGGAAGAACGCTTATAACGCGAACCCAACTGCTGCTAAGCGCGACATGGTAAAAGAAGTCCGCAATATCCGCCGCCAGGTTTTACCCCACGGGTTGACCGTGATTACCGAGCAGATGGAACACATCCGCTCGGCTTCCATCGGCATCTGGCTCGAAACCGGCTCCCGCGACGAAGCTCCGCAATCGAACGGCATCTCCCACTTCATCGAGCACATGGTATTCAAAGGCACGAAGCACCGCACCGCCGAAGAGATTGCCCGCCAGGTCGATTCCATCGGCGGCAACATGGACGCCTTCACCTCCAAGGAGTGCATCTGTTTCAACGTTAAGGTTCTGGACGAGCACGTGCCCGTTGCCCTCGAAATTCTCTGCGATTTGGTCTTGTATCCCGTCTTCGATGCCCAGGATATCGTTCGCGAACGCGGTGTAATCCTGGAAGAAATCAAGATGGATGAGGACAACCCCGACTATCTCGTCCATGAAATCTTCACCCAGAATTTCTGGAAAGATCATCCCCTGGGGAAACCCATCCTGGGCACAAAAGAGACTGTCAGGCGGTTTGAGCGGGAGACGGTGCTGGACACCTATGCTCATCGCTTTGCTCCCGGCAACATCATCGTGGCGGCGGCCGGGAATCTCGACCACGACCGCTTCGTCGAACTGGTGGTGAAGCACTTCGAGCATCTGAGACCGGCGAAAAATGGCCTTCATTCCGCCGAGCCGAAGATCGTTCCCCGCATCGTGTTGCGCAACAAGAAGGCGCTCGAACAAGTGCAGCTTTGCATCGGCGTCCCCGCTCATCCCATCGCCCACGAGAAGCGGTACGCCGGCTACATTCTCAATACCTTGCTCGGGGGAGGCATGAGCTCGCGGCTGTTCCAGAATATTCGCGAGCGCCAGGGGCTGGCCTACTCCATATACAGCGACCTCAATCCCTACCGTGACACCGGATGCCTGGCCGTCTATGCCGGAACTTCGCTCGCCTCGGCGGTGAAGGTGGTGGAATCGGTGGTCGGCGAATTTCGCAATCTGAAGAGCGAGCTGGTGCCGGAGGAAGAATTGCGCCGGGCCAAAGACCAGCTCAAGGGAAACCTGGCGCTCTCGCTGGAATCGAGCACCGCGCGCATGTCGAACCTGGCTCGCCAGGAAATGTATTTCGCTCGCTTCCAGGATCTCGATGAACTGGTGGCAAAAATCGAAGCCGTAACGGCCGCCGACCTGCAAAGCCTGGCCCGCGAATTCTTCCAGACCGATTTGGTCGCAGTGACGGTGCTGGGCAACCTCAGCGGGCTCAAGATTTCTCGCGACCAACTGGCATGCTAGGGCAAGGAATTTGAGAGCCACGCCGCATTCAGCAATCAGCAATCAGCATTCAGCCGTTTGCGGTTTTTGCTGACTCAACGCCCAGTGCTGAGAAGCCATCTCATAAATGGGCCGGGCGTTGCACCCTCCGGGGTAGGGCCTCGTTTTGGTGGGCTTCCGACGGCGCCCCTCGGTCGCTTTCGCTCACTCGGGGCAGGCTCAAAAACTGGAGGCCGCGCTCTTTCGAAACCATTTATGAGATGAGTTCTGAATGCTGGAGCACGGTTGTTGACTGTGGCGGCGGCAGTGTTGTAACTTTTCTTTCCCCGGCGAATCTCATTGCAGTCAGCAGGTGGAGACCTGCCGGACGACCCAACTCACCCCAAGGAGACCATAATGAAGAAATTTCTCGGCAGTTTGATGCTGGCCTGCATGCTGGCTGCTTCCGTGCCCACCTTTGCCCAGGATACGATGAAGCAAGACGACACCAAGAAAACCGACACCACCAAGAAGACCGACACCAAAGCCGCCAAGCCCAAGGCCGCCAAGAAAGACAACACCATGAAGGGCGACACCAAGAAGAGCACAAAAAGCGATACAAAGAGCGACACCAAGAGCGACACGAAAAAAGACAATACGATGAAGCAGTAGTCGTACGGGGTATCTTGTTCGAGTCCAGGCGCGGGCTGTTGCGTCCGCGCCGCGTTATTTTGGGCGCCCTATTGGGTGATCCCGCCTGCCCGCAGTTCTTGCTCCTCTGCTTCGTCGTTGCTTCCATCCCCGTCATCCGCACCGGGCCTGGTCCACTGGGTCTTCAAATATTGTCTTAAACAGCGCGTGCAGGGCACATAGCCCTCCCCCATTGCTTCCTGGGCCGTCATGGTGCGCTCGGAATTCGGATCCTTAATGAACTTGCATCCGGGCAGATGAAACAGCTTCGATCCGCCGGACACCACCACCTTCAGGTCGGGAGGAATGTTGAAGGCCGGCTCAGCGTGATGCGACCTGACAAAATTCCTGAACGTGAACGAATTCGTCATCCACACCGCGCCGGCGATCAGGACCACAGCCGCCGCCGGGATCAGCCACGTCGACCAGGTTGACCATCTGGCGCGCCCGCCTGCGAGCCTCCCTGCCAGCCCTTTTTCGATCCGTTTCTCCAGCCGCTGGCTGAAACCGGCGGGTACTTCCAGCATCCGCTCATCGCCATACAACTTGACCACATTCCGCGTTCCTGCCAGCACGGACTTGCAGCGCGGACACGTCTTGAAATGTTCCTGCATCGCCGTGTGCGCTCCGGCATCTACTTCCCCGTCAACGTAATTCGAAATCTCCTGCCATACCTGTTCGCAGTTGAACATTTTCCGATCCACTACCATGGCTTGGTTCCCTTCTCGAACGGGAGGCGGCTAAACCAGCCTTGCTCCCATCCGGCGGCCAGCAGATCGCGCAGCATAAGCCGCGCCCGCAACAGCCGCGTCTTCACCGACGCCACGGAAATGCCCAATGTTTCCGCGGTTTCCTGAATGTTCAGGTGTTCCATATCGCGCAGCACGAACACCTCGCGGTATTTCCGATCGAGACTGGCCAGGGCTTGCGCCAGATGCCGGCGCACTTCCTTGCGCTCCAGGGCTTCCGAGGGAATCTCGCGCCAGTCGGCAAAATCCCGGGGCGTATACGGGCTTTCTTCCTCGCGATGATCGTCAATGCCTTCCATGATTACGGTCCGCTCCCTCCGCCGCCGCATCAGGGCTTCGTTCACCGTGATCTGAATCAGCCACGTGCTGAAACGGGCCTCAGCGCGAAACTGCCGGATGTTGGCGAAAGCCTTAAGCATCGCCTCCTGCGAAGCGTCTTCGGCGTCGTGCTCGTTGCGCAGGATGGCGAGGGCCGCTGCGTAGACCCGTTTTTCGTAGGGCCGCACCAGTTGGTAGAACAAGTCGTGCTGCCCGCGCTGCACGGCCAGAATCAAGTCCTGCTCGGAGGAGTTTCCCGCGGACGCCGCATTGCCTGTGGCAGTGTTCAAGAGATTTTCTCAGCACCCTCCGCGGCCTTTCTAAGCGTCCTCTGCGATCCGGGCTTTTGACTCTAATTCCAGTCGAGATTAGTACTCCGGATCCTTCTTCCATCCCGTCAGCATGGAAACGAAATTGTTCCAGCCGTGCAGGACCACCATCACCAGATGTCCCAGCACGAAAAGCAGAATCGCCCACATCACGGCGAAATGCCAGATGCGCGCATAGTGAAACCCTCCCATCATCCACGCCAGCCAGGAAAACTGGATCGGCTTCCACACCGCAAAGCCGGTAAGCACCGACAGCACGCCCAGAACGATCACGGTCGTGTACGCCTGTTTTTGCAGGGGATTGTACGCTTCGCGAACCGGCGGCTTGGGGCCAAAAAAGAAGTAGTGTTTCACCATCGGCCATGCGCCGGAAAGGTCGCGATGGGTGAACAACACCTGCCGGTAGTTGCCGCTGAAAATCTGGTAGGCGAGATAGAGAACGCCGGTGGCGATATAAATCCACATGAAGGTCAGATGCCACTGCAACCCACCTCCCAGCCAGCCGCCGATGGCGAACGCCTTGGGCCAGTGCAGCAGATCTTTTTGCGGAATCTTGGCGCCGAAGCTGGGAAAGGCGCGGAAAATCTGCAAGCCACTGCCAATCATCACGAACAGCGCAACCGTGTTGATCCAGTGGCAGAGGCGCACGATATAGGGATGCTCGTATGCCGCCCGCGCCACCACCAGCGGCTCGTCGTCTTTTCCTTTTTGCTCGACGATCTCGATAACGGCATTACTCATTTGCTGATCTCCCGCATCATTTCGCGCTAACGGTCGCGGGCGAGATGCTATACAGCCAGCAGGACGCCGGCGCTATAACCCGTAAAACCACGAATAGCCCTGATCTTCCCAATAACCCACGCGCTCCAGCACGTTTGTGACTTTCAAATCGGTCAAATACTTCGCCTGCTTGTATCCAATTTTTGTCGGCATCTGCAATCGCAAGGGGGCGCCGTGCTCGCGCGTGAGCGGCCGGTCATACATTTCGTAGCAGAGCAGGGTTTGCGGATGCAGGGCCGTAGCCATGTCCAGCGACTCGTAGTAGTCGTCAGCACAATTGACCGTGACGAATCGCGCACCGGGATCGGCGCCCACCAAGCGCAGAAAATCCGTAAGGCGTGCGCCCCCGAAGCGGCCAATCACGTCCCAGCCTTCAACGCAGACATGCCGCGTGTTCTGCCGAACCCGCGGCAAGGCTTGCACCTGGGCCAAAGTGTAGTCTCCAGGTTTTTGCACGGCCCCGCTCACCGTGAGCGTCCAGTTTTCAAAAATCACTCCCGGATCGTCCACGTCATAGGTATTGAGAGGAAATTTCTCGAACGGTGTGAGTTCGGCATCGTCGAACGTAGACGCGAGATGCCCCCGGCGAAACAGGCGCGCCGCGGCCCAATCGCTGAAGCCCAATCCTTTCTTCAGCAGGCCTTCCCGCCAGGCCGGCACGGCAAATGCCCCTAGCGCCAGCACCGGCGTGAGCTTGAGCAATTCCCGACGGCTGTTTTGCCGGAATTTCTTGTCGTCCATCTCGTGATCCCCACTGTTTAGGAATCTTAAGCAAGCGGCTCCGGCGAAGCAATCAACGCCGGTAGCCGACCACTCCCGCACAATGGGATTCACGGAAGTCCGCGAAAGTTTCGCCGCTTGGGGCTGGAGAACAGATTCTTTCGCGCGGCGCGCGAGCATGGGTCTTGGGTATTGGAATCCAGGTAGAACTCACACCTGCTTCCCAAAAATAACGAGCGCCTCGATCGGTTAAGATCGAAGCGCCCGGGCAGCCCTCCCCCAGAACTGCTCACATGGGAAGTTAAATGCGCCGCGGATTCTTGCAAATAGCACGCCTGTGCCAGTCCGCTACCCAATAGTGTAGGCTCAGCTACCCGGCTCAAAACTAAGCACTTGGGCACTTTTTTCCTCCATTTCAGACAGGTTTTTGACTCTGGAGGCAGTAGCGCTTTTTGCCGATGAACCATTTGTAACCTATCTTCCCAGCCCATGCCTGCCTTTCAAGATCCCGAAATCTATCGCAACATACTGAACGGCCTTCAGGTTGGCGTGAGTGTGCTGGACCTGCAAAAGAAGATCGTTTTCTGGAGCGATGGTGCCGAGCAGATCACCGGCTATACCCGCCTCGATATTCTCGGCCACGCCTGCTCAGATAACGTGCTGCTGCATTGCAACCAGGAGCGCTGCGAGATGTGCGATGAACGTTGTCCGATCTCGGCCGCTCTGCGTGAGGCCAAAGCCATCGAGGCGGTCGGTTTCGTTCATCACAAGTCCGGCCATCGCATCCCCGTGCACACCTGGGCCATTCCCTTGCGAGACAAGCACGGCTCGATCATCGGCGTGATCCATACCTTTGATGGGCAGTTCGCCGCCAGCGCCCCTGATCCCAAACAAATCAGCTTGAAACAGCGGGGCTGGCTCGACGAAGTCACGGGACTGCCGAATCCCGCCATTATGCAATCGCACCTCCGCGAGACCCTGGGGAGCTTCACGGAGCTTCATACTCCTTTTGGCATCATCGTTCTGGAAGTGCCCAATCTCGACGAATTTCGTGCCCGTTACGGGCAAGGAGCTGCCCGCTCCATCGTGCAGGTGCTCTCGCGAACCATGCGCAACACCGTCTGGCCGACCGACCTCGTCGGCCGATGGAACGATGGCCGGTTTCTGGTGATCCTGACGGGATGCAGCGAAGAGGCCTTGCAGGCGGTGGCGGCGCGCATCCTCCGCATGATGGCCAGCGCCACCATCATGTGGTGGGGCGAGGAATTGTCGGTCAAAGTCGCCCTTGGAGGCGCGGTCGCACGCACTGGCGACAACCTTGAGTCGCTGCTGCAACGGGCGCAAGCCGAACTCAGTGGACGTCGTCCCCCGCAACCTGGCCGCGCCGCGGGAGTGGCCGCTGCCGATTCCTCGGGCAAGGACTGACTCATGTTTGCCATCATCGGCATTCTCGTGGTGTTTGGCGCGGTGGTCGCAGGCTACCTCATGGAGCATGGAAACATCCGCGTGCTTTTGCAGCCAGCCGAGTTGATCATCATCGGCGGCGCGGCCACCGGCACCGTTCTCATCGCCAATCCGCTACACATCCTGAAGCAAATTGCCGCCGGCGTGGGCGGCGTTTTTGGCGGGTCCAAATACACCAGGCAGGCCTACATCGATTCCCTGAAGATGATGTACGAACTGCTTAACAAGGCCCGCAAGGACGGTCTGATGGCGCTGGAAAACGATGTGGAGGAGCCGGCCAAAAGCCCGCTGTTCTCCAAGGGTCCGGCGGTACTGAAGAACCACCACGTGCAAAATTTTGTCTGTGATTCGTTGCGCATGGCGATCACCGGCGTCGATGCCTTCGACCTAGATCAAATGCTCGACCTCGATCTCGAAGTCCATCACCACGACGCTTCCCTGCCCACCACGGCTTTGACCACCATGGCGGACTCCCTGCCGGGTCTCGGCATTGTGGCCGCGGTGCTGGGCGTGGTTATCACGATGGGCGCGCTGGGCGGGCCGCCGGAGGAGATCGGAAGGAAAGTGGCCGCGGCGCTGGTAGGAACTTTTCTGGGCATCCTGCTCTGCTATGGCCTGGTGGGCCCGATCGCTTCCAATATGACCAAAGCCGCGGACGAGGAACACGCCTACCTCTATGTGTTGCGGGTTCTTATCGTTTCCTTCTTGCGCGGCACGGCGCCCATCATGGCGGTGGAAGTGGCACGGCGTGCGATTCCCGGGCACGTGCGACCTTCCTTCCAGGAAGTGGAGTCGGCTTGCCGCAACCGGGCCTCGGCTCAGGATACGGTCGAGCCGGAGGCAGCTGCCGCCGCGGAGGCCGGTAAATAGCCTTAGGGTGAATCGCCGGGCGCAATGGACAAAACTCGGCCCATCATCATTGTTAAGAAGAAGGGCGGTCACGGCGGCCATCATGGGGGCGCGTGGAAAGTCGCCTATGCCGACTTCGTCACTGCCATGATGGCTCTGTTCATCGTCTTGTGGCTGCTCAACACCAGCAAACAGGTGCAGGAGGCGGTGAGCGGTTACTTCAAGGACCCTGCCGGTTTTTCCAAAAAGATCGGATCGAACATGCTGGGCGCGGGCGAGAGTTTCATTCTCACCAAAGACAATATGCCCAAGCTGAAAGAGCAGCTACAGAATGCCATCCGGCAGATCAGCGACTTTGACAAAATCAAAAATCAGGTTGAGATTACGGTGACCGCCGAAGGTCTGCGCATCGAATTGATGGAATCGGCCTCCGGGACCTTCTTCGATAGCGGCAGCCCACAGCTGAACGCCGACGGCCGCGACTTGCTGATCACCCTGGCCCAGGAACTGGGCAAACTGCCCAACAAGCTTTACATCGAAGGCCACACCGATTCGAAACCCTATGCCACCTCCGGCAGCTACAGCAACTGGGAGCTCTCCACCGACCGCGCCAACTCCGCCCGCCGCTTGATGCAAGCCAATGGAATCGGGCCTGATCAGATCACGCAGGTTCGTGGATTTGCCGATCAACACCTGCGCAAACCCGATAACCCGCTCGATCCCGCCAATCGCCGTATTTCAGTGATCGTGCAATATATCGTGAAAAACACGGACGATGAGGAGGCGAAGCCCTCTGCCGGCAGCAATGAAAAGAAACCGGAGGAGATTTCGACGCCGCCTGTTGGCAGCGATCAAAAGACACCGCCGGAGAACTCGACACCACCCGTGGAGGGTTCTGCCCCGAAGGAGTAGGCCCGGCGGCGGAACGACCTATCCGGACGACCCAGGGAACCAATGCCGTTGAGACGTAGCTTGCTACGTCTCAGCAGGTATCGCATGTGGGCAGAAGCAACGTTGCAAGCAACGCCTCTACAATGGGGGTTGAGCCTGGGATCCAGGACCTAGGACCAGCGACCCTGAAATGGCTAAAAACCGCGCCGTTCGCCTGTGGATGCGACCTTCTTGCACAGGATTCTGTGGAAAACGGCGTGGCGACTGTGCAAAATTCCTTCAGTTTGGGCGTGTCGGTGCTCCAGAAATGGCGTAGTATGAAGCCGCCCATTTCGTCCTCGAAAATCTGTGGGAGGCGCGTAAATGAAATTGTCGCTGCTCAGGCTGTGGACTGGAGACGAGGGCCAGGATATCGCGGAGTATGCGGTGATGTTGGCCGTCATCCTGGTGATCGTGGTTGGCACGGTTCAACTCATCGGCTCCAATGCCAACAACGTCTTTTCCAACGTGGCCAGTGCCCTTCAATAACCGATGTTCTGGGGTTGCGTAGTGGAGCGTTCCTTGACTCGTGCCGGCTAGGCACGGAGGAACGCCTGCGCAATTTTCTTCCGCACTTCGCGGCTCAAGCCTTTCTCCCCTCATGACAACTTCGTAGTCTTTGAATTCCATGCATCGCCCCACCGAAGGCCTTGCAAACTGGCGCGAGTGGCGCTGTTATAATTTGCGGCTTGATCTTCCCGCAGGAGCCGAAGTCATGAAGAATCTCATCCGCCTGGTTTGTCTTTTGTTCGCATTGTCCTCCGTGCTCTCTCTCTGGTCGCAAGAGAAAGTCGATCTCGAAGTTATGAGCCGCATTCGCTACGAGGGCTTCCGCAATTCCAAGGTGATGGAGTTCGCTACGGGATTGATGGATAACATCGGCGAGCGCCTTACCGGCTCGCCCAACATGAAGCGCGCCAATGAATGGACCCGCGACCAGCTCGCCGCCATTGGCCTCGCCAACTCTCACCTGGAGGCTTGGGGACCATTCGGCCGCGGCTGGGCCAATCAGTACATAAACGTCCGCATGACTTCGCCCGATATCGCACCTCTGATCGCGTATTCGAAGGCCTGGACTCCCGGCACCAACGGCGTGGTGCAGGGCAAATGCATCCGCGTCAACATCGAGGACAAGAAGGATTTCGACAAATACAAAGGCAAGCTGGAGGGCATGATCGTCATCTTCGGCCCCGACGCCGAAGTGAAGCCGATCAGCGAGGCTCCGTTCAAACGAGAAAGCGACGATGATCTGGCAAAAATCGCCGAGTATCAGATTCCTCCCGATCGCCCGCCCTTCCGTATTGAGGACTTCCTTCGGCGCCAGCAGTTCGCCAAAGAAGTCAATCAATTTTTCGCCGAAGAAAAAGTTCTTGCCGTCATCGACCACAGCCGCCAAACTTCCGGTGGCGGCACCGTCTTTGTGCAGTCCGGAGGCTCCTATAAGCCCGGTGAAACCACCACTGTTCCTCAGCTCACCATCGCTCTCGAACACTGGAGCCGCATCGCCCGCCTGCTTGCTCAGAAGAAAGATGTGACGCTCGAACTGAACGTCCAGAACACCTTCTACGATGACGACCCCATGCAGTACGACACCATCGCCGAAATCCTCGGAGGCGATAAGAAAGATGAAGTCGTTATGCTCGGCGCTCACCTCGACTCCTGGCACGCCGGCACCGGCGCAACTGACAACGGCGCCGGAAGCATCGTCATGATGGAGGCCATGCGCATTCTGAAAGCACTCGACATCAAGCCGCGCCGCACCATTCGCATCGGCCTGTGGAGCGGTGAAGAAGAGGGCCTGCTCGGCTCACAGTTCTATGTCGAGCATCATTTCGGCTCGCGTCCTCCCATCGATACCCCCGACATGAAAGGCCTGCCCACGCTCTTGCGCCGCCAGGCCGGAGATGTTACGGTCAAGCCCGAGCAGGCGAAAGTCTCCGCTTATTTCAACGTCGATAATGGCACCGGTAAAATTCGCGGCGTTTACTTACAGGAGAATGAAGCGGTCGCGCCTATTTTCAAAGCCTGGATGGAACCCTTTAAGGACCTCGGCATGACGACGCTCACCATGCGCAACACCGGCGGCACGGATCATCAATCGTTCGATGCCGTCGGCATCCCCGGATTTCAGTTCATTCAAGATCCCATCGAGTACGAATCCCGCACTCACCACTCGAACATGGATGTCTACGATCGCTTGCAGCCCGAAGATTTGAAGCAGGCGGCCGTGATCGTCGCCGGCTTCGTCTACGATGCGGCCATGCGCGACCAGATGCTGCCAAGGAAGCGGATCGAGCCGGGATTACCCAGGGAACCGGAGAAGAAAGACCAGTAACAACAGCGGGTGCCCTACGTCGCCGCTTTTGCGAGACGTGGGATTTCCGAACGCTAGAATCGCGGGTGCTCACCCCCTCGCGTTATTTGCGAAAAGGGTGGGAACAGTGCAATACCTAGCTCTTCGACAACATCTCGCCGCTTCGCCGGTTCTTCCAGCAAAAGAGAACCAACAGCAGTGGAAACCCGATGCCCACCGCCGTGATCGGCCATCCCGCACGGTGCGTGATGATCCCGGTCAGAATGAAGGTTGGCACCGAGATCCACACCGTGGCCTGCGCCAGGGTGAATGCGATCCGCGACTGAACCAGCAGAGCCACTCCCGCCGCCAGCAACAATCCCCCGCTCACCACGCCCAGCACTCCCGCCTCCAGAGGATATGTCTCGCTCTGCAGAATCCCCAGGTAGATCATCTCCTGCGCCCCGCCAGCCGCCTCGAGCGCTCCAAACACAATGGCAAAAATTGCGAACGGCATTTGACCGCGCATCGACGAACCTCCTCGCAAGCCGATCCTCAACGTGTCTCGTCAGACGTTCCCGCCACGTCTGCCAACCGGTGCACTCCCGACCGCCTCATCGCAAACAGCGCCGCCCACGCGGCTACGGCCAGCACGCAGGCCGCCAGGAAAACCACTACCACCCCAGCAAAGAGATCAGGGTAGTCCGGCTCTCCAGCCGAGGCCACAATCGACCTGGCTTTCTCGAGCGTCAAGACAACCCCCGCCAAAATGATCGCCATGAGCGCGGCTGTAGATTTTGGAAAGCGGAATCCAGAACGCATGGTAAACCTCGTCGATGACCACAAAGACATGCTCGGATGTGAACCAACAACCGACCGCCAGTGCTCTTGCAGCGCGCCGTTCAACAGCCCGGCTACTTCGCGCAAAAGGAAAACGGCTCGCGGTACTGCTCCCTCTTTTATTTCGAGGTCCGCCTCGCGAATTACTCCCAGCATCTCGTCGCCGAACTCAGAGCGGTAGTCCGCCGGGTACAAACGCAGGAGGCGCCGGTATATGGAGAGCATCCCTACCCTTCCTTTCGCGCCACGCGCAGGTTGGCGACCCGCGCGAGCTGTTTCAACCGGCTCACTTCCAGTTGCAGGTTGCGCCGTCCCAGCGGCGTCAACCGGTACGCCTGCCGTCCGCGCGGGCTGTCATCCTCTTGGATGCGCTCGATCCAGTGTCCGTCGAGCAGACGCCGCAGCGCTCCATACAACGTCCCGGTGCTCAGCCGCACTCGCCCAGCGCTCATCTCGCCCACATCCTTGAGAATGGAATACCCATGCCGGGGCTGTTCCGCCAGGCTCAGCAGAATCAGAAATACGGGTTCGGTCAGGGGAAGATCTTCCATTATGACCCTTTACGACATGTCGTATGACGCCATATTGCGACAGACAAGTTGCCTGCGTCAAGAGAAAAATGGGAATAGGAATGCTTCGACTGGACTGACCTCTGCTGCGCCCATTCGGGCGCTTGCGCTGCGCACTTCCGTTAGTGATGATCGTCACCATTTGGCTGTGACGGGCAGCGCAGTCACTTGACCCGGATTTTTGACATTTAAATTACGTCGGCGTGACATCTCTGAGCGTGGGATGTGATCTCATCTTCGCGGAGGTAGTCCTATGAAATTGGCAAGTTCAATCATCATCGCAGTCCTGGCTATCAGCTGCACGGCTGCCTTCGGGCAAACCAACGTTAGCCTGGGATTTCTCAGCCACGATAAGGAAACCCAATACTGCGACTACGTGCAAATCACGATTACAAAGTCCGTTGTTACGGGGACTCACTTCATATCGACGCCTGAATCTCAGACTTGCTTCAATGAACCTGGACTCAACGGCACGATGGCCGGCTTGCAAACGACCTTTCCGGCCAGTTCGGGCCTGACAGTTACCGGCAACGTTGGGACTTGGGCCGACAACACCTTCGATCAGCAGGGAGGTTACATGGGTGCGTGCGGCTGCTCGGAGTATTATGTCAGCAAATTAAGACCCTCGACGAATCAGGAATTGGAGGACGGCGTGTATGGCTGGGCCCTTTATACCAACTTCGGCGGCACAGCGGCCCTTCAAAATTTCGGTTTCACGACCAAGCAGTTGGGCAACAACAACGAGAATTCGGCCGATAGTTTCGATCAAAACTAGCTCTGTCTATCTTGCGAAAGGCCAGCGCTAACTTACCGTCTGGCCTTTTTTAGCGCCTTTTGCCGGGGTAAGAACGTCGTCAACTCGCGGTGCGACTCGTCTAACTTACTGAGGTATGAAATGGTTCGATGGAAGAACGCGCTGGTCTTATTTCTCTGCACGACGACGCCCATGCTCGCACAAGCAACAAAGCCATCGGATTCAGCGGGCCAAACTCACGCCTCGCAGCCCGGGTCAACGGCTCACAGCCCGGATGTGCAGACCACGGCTGCGCCTTCGGCAGCCATATATCCGCTCGACTCATTCCGGGAGTTTTCCGCCATCATGATCGGCAGCAGGGCCGAACCTGGCGAGGGCACTTCGCTAGGCCACATCTACCGTTCTGGCGGCAAGTTAAGAATGGAGGAGCCAGGCGCACTCGCCTACTTCATCACCGACCTTGACATCGGCGAAACCTACGGCATCTTAGAAACCGGCTGCATGCATGATGATCATCCCTATTTCCGTGCCATCCCCTTTTACATTGCAGGCAGAGCGGACGCCACTCTGACGCGAGCTTCCGCGGGCAAAGAGATTGTGGACCGCCACTCCTGTCAGGTGGAAGATATTACCCTCTCCTCGCCCACGTTTCCCAGCCCACAGAAGATGAGATTTTGGGAAGCGGAAGATCTGCAAGGTTTTCCAATCAAGATCGAATTTCTGCTTCCCGGCGGCCGTGACCCGATTATTCGGTACAAGAACGTTGTTTTGGGCCAGCAGGACCGCACTCTCTTCATTCATCCAAAGTCCTGCCAGTCGCTTTCTCAGGGGTCTTCAGGCCCGTAGCTGGCGTCCTCGGATACCGTCATTTGCGAATAGCGCCCGGGTCAAAACCCGAATGATCGCACTGCGGCGTCGTAATCTCGCCCGTTGGTAGTACCCGAGGCCCTTCCGGCCAGGCGGCAGAGGGATTTTAGGGATGCTTCGACTGCGGTTGACCTGCGCTTCGCCCATTCGTTCGCTTGCGCTCTCTCAGGGCAGGCTCCGCTCAATCTTCACTTCAGCATGACAGATGTCACGCCGCTTCCCACTCTTTGGGCACATTCACGTAAGATCGATCCAACTCTGCCACGGACGGGCAGCCGAGCAGGCGCAGGGTGCGCTCCACGTCGGTTTTGAGAATCTCGATGGCGCGGTCGACTCCGGCTTCTCCCGCTGCTGCCAGGCCGTACGCGTAGGCCCGGCCGCAAAGAACCGCTTTCGCTCCGATGCAAAGTGCCTTCACCACGTCGGTGCCGCGGCGAATGCCGCCATCCATCAGCAATTCGATGCGGCCCTTGACGGCTTCCACTACCTCGGGCAACGCCCGCAGCGAAGCCGGCAAGCCATCCAGTTGCCGTCCGCCATGATTCGAAACCGAAATGGCCGCGACGCCTTCGTCGATCGCACGGCGCGCGTCATCGGCAGTCAATACGCCCTTGATGACGATCGGGCCTTTCCAATGCTCGCGAATCCATTTCAGATCGGCCCAGGTGGGAGTCGATTCCGCCAGCGCGGCGTTGATATCCACCAGCGGCATCTGACCTTTGCCGGGAATGATCACGTTCGGCAATCCGGGCAGGCCGCCGTCACGTACATAGTCGATCAACCATCCCGGCCGCGAAAAAATCTGCGGCAGAAACGGAATCTTGTCGAACGCGCTGCCGCTTATCAACTCCTTCATGCCGTTGCGATAATCGCGCTCACGAATTCCCGAGACTGGAGTATCAATGGTGACCACTAGGCCATTGAATCCGGCCACCCGCGCGCGATCAATCGCAGCCTCAGCCGCGCCGCGTCCACCCATCAAATAGAGCTGATAGAAAACCGGTCCCGTGGAACCGGCGCGCACGTCTTCCAGCTTGTGTCCGGAAATGGTCGAGAGAATGTAACCGGTTCCGGCTCGGCCTGCGGCGCGCGCGGCCGCCACTTCTCCGCCCGGATGCATGAGCCGGCTGTAGCCGACCGGCGCGAGCATGAAAGGAAGCGCGAGATCGAAGCCCAACACCCGCGTTCGCAGATTGCACTTGCCCACATCTACGGCGTGGCGCGGCCGGAACGTGACGTCATTAAAGATCCGGCAATTTTCACGCAGCGTGACTTCGCCTTCGGCGCCGCCATCGAGATAATCGAACACTGATTTCGGGATTCTCTGGCGGGCGATGGGCCGGAAGTCTTCGATGCAAACGACATTGGGAGAAGCAACGGAGCGCGCGGCTCTGGTCATGTGCCACCTCTGGCGCAAGCACCTGCAATCTGGAAACGGGACATCCTAACACCGAACGGAACCGGAGAGGAATGAAAATGTGCCACAGTGAACGGCGAAGCAGAAGAATCCGTGTCCCTCCTGCTCCCAGGTTCGCTGAACAGAACATAGCCACAGGCGCAAAGGCGCGCCTGGCGTCAATGAACCAGCCTGCAAAAAGCGCTCTTCCACGGTCGCGTTTAGCCGGAGCGGGCTCGCAGCCAGGCTTCCATGTGCGGCCAGGTGATTTTGTCGGCGCCGCTGCCGGCCATGATTCCGATGTGGCCTCCGCGCACGCGGAACAGTTCCTTGTCCGTGCTGCTCACCTTGGTCATGATGGCTTCCGACTGGCAGGGCGGGGTGATGTGATCCGCCTGCGCAATCACCGTGAGCAGGCTGGCACGGATTTTTTTTAGGTCCACGCGTTCGCCGCGAATGATCCACTCGCCTTTCATCAACAGGTCGTTGCGATAGAGATCGACCACGAGTTGACGAAACGCGCCGGCGGCCAGATCCACATTGTCGGTAACCCAGGTGTTCATCGCCTTCCAGGCCTCGACCACCTGCGGATTATCCAGGTTGTCCCAAAGCTTCAGATAATTGAGCACGTAATTATCGACCGGCTTCAGGGCCTTGGCGCCGTAGTCGATCATCCCGCCCGGCATGTTTCCCGTCGCAGCCAGCACCTTATCGACATCGAAAAAGCGCTCGTCCACCCATCTCGCAAAAGTGATGCCTTGCTTGTCGGAGAAATCCAGGGGAGCGGTGAGCAGAATCAGGTTGCGCAAGCCGTCGTCCGGGCGCAGAGCAGAGTAGACGGTGGCCAGAATCGCCCCGATGCACCAGCCCAACATACTGAATTCTTCCGATTCCGCAATCGATTTCATCTTGCGGATGGCCCGCGGCATGTAATCGAGCGTGTAATCGTCAAACTTCAGATTCTTGTCTTCCGGCCCGGGAGCGCCCCAATCCAGCAGATAAAGGTCATAGCCCTGATGCACCATGAACTCCACAAAAGAATGTCCGGGACGAAGATCAAGAATGTAGGGCCGGTTCATCAGCGCGAAGATGAGGATGAGTGGAATCGGATGGCGCTTTTCTTTGGGTAGAACCGGAACATAATGATACAGCTTCGCCTTGTTCAGCGACCACACCAACTGCTTAGGGGTTTGGGCAATTGGAACTTTGGTTGTAACCGCTTTGTTGAAGGCGTTTAGTTTTTCGGCTAACTGAAAAAACTGTTCCCCGACTACTGCCGCCTCCGCCATGCTACTTTGCCCCCTTCCGTCGATTGCGCGCGGCCGGCGCTGCGGCTCGCAGCGGGGCCGCGGATGCCGGCTTCTTCAGCGTTTTTTGAATTTCGTCCAGCTTGGCATCGAGATCGTCGAGCTTCATCTCGACATTGGTAAGCCGCTCCGCCAGGCTGATGAAATCGGCGCGCGAAGGCATGCTCAGTTGTTGCAACGCCTGAAGCATGGCCTTCTCCAGCGCCTCGCGAAACGGAGAGGAAGCCGTAAGGTAAGTGTCCAGCATAGTGCCTGTGGCCTTGGCGTACGCTTCCGTGTTTACCGCGTCCACCATGGTTTTCGCCCAGGCATCGAGGTAGTTGTCGCGCACTTCACGAAATGCACCCACGGGATCGAAATCTTTGCCGTTGGGCGCGCGTTCTTCTGCCATTGCAGTCCCTCCCAGCGAAAAGCCGCGACAGCCACGGGACAGACCGCTGCCTCAACCGCCAGCTCCGGGCTGTCTCAACCGCAGTATAACGCCATCTTACGCGGCGGCGGCGCGCTTCAACGGCTTAGTGGCGATGTCGAGCAGCGACTTCTGCGTCTCCAGCAGCAGATCCAGTCCCGTCTGGAACGTCTCGGCCACAGGATTGGAGAACTTGAACTGCTTCTTGGCGGTCTCATAGGCGGTCTTGTATTGCTCCGCGCAATACTCGATGCCTTTCTTCTGGGCCGCAACCGTCTGCTGCAAGGCCTGCTCGAAGAGCGCGGTCGCACCCTCGGTCACCTTGCCGGCCGATCCCGTCCGCTCCTCGGCGAGCTTGCTCACAGCTTTGCTCTGCTCGACGGCGAGATCAATCGCGCCCTTCTGCGTTTCGATCGCCCGCTCGAACGTCTGGCCCAGCAGGTCGAACCAGAACAGTCCCGGCGTCTCGGGCAGGAAGTTGAAGGTCTTCTTGCAGGTGTCGATGAACTCGGCATTCTGCTCGGCCACGACTTCCAGAGCCTTTTTCTGGAGCTCGGCCAGCTTTTCCACATTCTTCGTGTACAGGGGGAGGAAATTCTCCAGGGGCTTCACGTCGACGCCCTGGGTCGGCTTCTTGGGGGTGGTCATGTTCTGCTCCTTTTGCGAGTTTGGGCTATGCTGCATATTATGCTGCATTGCAGCATAGTTTCATGATAGCCTGTTTTGAGACCGTGTCAAGCAAAAAATGCGCCATCGTGAGGGCGCATTGCGATGCCCCGCAAACCCGTGATTATCAAGAAGTATGAGAACCGCCGGCTGTACGACACCGCCAACAGCCGTTACATCAATCAGGAGGAAATCGCGCGTATGATCCGCGAGGGGCGCGAGGTGCAGGTGCTCGACGCGGCCAGCGGCGAAGACCTGACCCGGCTGGTCCTGACCCAGATCATCGTGGAAGACGCCAAGGAGCCGGATTCTTCCCTTCCCATCGATATTCTGCGTGAAATGGTGGTCGCCTCCGGCAAAGCCACGCAGGAAAGCACGCTGAAATATATGAAGGCCCTGCTCGACATGTATCAGAATGCCTATCGCGCGCTGGCCCCGCCGCTCAGCCCGTTTGAGTTCATGCAGACCCGGCCGGCGGCGCACCAGCCGCCACCTCCGCCGGCGGTTCCGGATGCTGCCGATGCAGACACCATCCGCACAGATCGCGAGCAGCAACTGCAACAGCGCGTAGAAGAATTGGAAGCCCGAGTGGCCAAGCTGGCGCAAGCAAAGAAACAGCGCCAGGGAAAAGCAAAATCCAAACTTCGCCGCAAGATTTAGCGGACTCTCCAACGCCTCAGGCATGGATGAAGGCCAAAAAAACAGCCTTGTCGTGCCTTGCTCTACTGGTTCCCGTTGCCCGGCCGTCACACGGGTATGTGATCTGCGACACAAACAAAACGAAGCCCGCTGGAGTACTCTTCCAAGCAGAGACGGCAACCCTGCCTCGAGCAACCGTTGCCAGTCGAATTTTCAAAAGGTGGGGCTCCCATGACTTACGCAGGTATCGCATTGCCGGTCGCCAACGCATCAACGAGCAGACCTTTAATCGCGTCGTATGACCTTGGCTTCGAATACAGCCAGCAGCACTACATTGCATTGCAGTGCATGGTAGAGGACGCGGACGAAGAGGAGGCATCCACCCTTGCTCACGTTCCGGATGCGGAAGAAGTCGCTGCGTAGTCGTTGCGGAGACGGGGTTCTTGCTTCAGCCGGCGACCGATGCTCTCGCGCGCGCCGCTTGCTTGTGGCGGACCAAAAGCAAAGCCAATGCGCAGGCGCCAAGCTGCGCCAGGATATCGTCGGTGCGGCGATTGGGAATGATCGGGACTAATCCGCCAATCACCAGGCCTGCGATCTGTGCGTCCGCAAACTGCTGGAGTTGCTTGGTCAGCATGTTGCCGGCCTCCAAGTCGGGCACAACAAAGATATCCGCCTGTCCCGCCACTGGGGAGGCGATCCCTTTGGCTTTCGCCGCCTGCTCCGAGACCGCCACATCGAACCCGAGCGGACCGTCGAGGACGCCGCCGGTAATCTGGCCGCGATCGGCCATCTTGCACAGCACTGCCGCGTCCAATGTGGAAGGCAGGCGTGCGGAAACCGTTTCCCGGGCCGAGAGAATCGCGACCTTGGGCGTGCTGATGCCCAACGCGTGAGCCAGATCGATCGCGTTCTGCACGATGTCGCGCTTCTCCTCGACCGTGGGAAATATGTTCAGCGCGGCGTCGGTGATAAACAGCGGCCGCGGGTAGCTGGGCACATCCGCGGCGAAAATGTGGCTGATGCGCCGGTCCGTGCGCAGGCCGGGTGGACAATCGACAAAATGCATCAATTCGTCGCGGTCCAGGCTTCCGCTCATCAGGGCGTCCACTTTACGCTCGCGGGCCAGGGCGACGGCAAGTTCAGCCGCAGCGTGGCTATGTGGCGCGTGCAGCATTTCCAAAGTGGAGAGATCAAGATTCACTTGCCGCGCCGCAGCGCGAATCTTCAGCTCCGGCCCAATCAGTACGGGGACGATCAACTGGGCCTTGGCCGCCTCGTTTGCGCTTAACAGCGAGAAACCATCGACCGGATGCACCACGGCCGTACGGATCGGAGTCACGCCCCTGGTCTTGTCAATCAACTGCCGGTAGTAGCGGCCCCTCTCCAGCAGCTTGACCTCAGGCAGCGTCACCCGCTCGCGCGAGATTTTCTCCGTGGGCGCGATCACTTCCGCCGTGCCGCTGATCACGACTTCTCCCTTGGTGTTGGTGGCTACACAGTCGAGCACAACCCGATTTTTTTCCGGGATTTTCTCGGCCACTCTTACGGTGATCGTAATGGTGTCTCCCAGACCGACGGGATGGCGGAAGCGCAACGACTGTCCCAGATAGATGGCGCCCGGTCCCGGCAGTTGGGTCCCCAGCACGGTGGAAATCAGCGCCCCACCCCACATGCCATGCGCGATCACATGATGAAACATGTCGCTCTTGGCGAATTCCTCATCCACATGTGCGGGGTTGACATCGCCCGACATGATGGCAAACAGTTCGATGTCGCGCTGGGTGAGAGTGCGGGCGATGCTGGCGGAATCCCCCACCTGGAGCTCGGCGAAGGTGCGGTTCTCAATGCGACTCATGTTGCCCACCACCCGCGCGGCCGGCTAGAAATGGAAACCGCCGCCACAAATCAGCACTTCGCCGGTCACATAATCGGAGAGCGGGGAGCAGAAGAAAAGGACGACGCCGGCCGCGTCTTCGGGCGTTCCCAATCGCCCCAATGGACATCTACTCTTGATGGAATCCAGCATGGCCTGCTGCACCCCAATCTGAATCTTATGTCCCCGCATTTCAATTTCCGATTGTCCGCTGGTGAGGGGTTGCACCAGGCGAGTTTCAATCAGTCCAAAGCCGACGGCGTTTACTGTGACGTTATAGCGCCCCCACTCCTTGGCCAGCGTCCGGGTCAGACCGACCACACCGGCCTTCCCGGCAGAATAGCCCGACTGACCGGCGTTTCCGTCGGTGGCGGCAATCGAGGTGATATTCACCACCTTGCGCATGACCCGCCTGCCCGCCGCGATTTCTTTCTTGGCCGCTTCCCGGATGTAACCCGAGGCCGCCCGCAAAATCCGGAAAGGAACCACCAGGTGAATCTCCAGCATGGCCTGGAACTGCTCGTCGCTGGTTTTCTGGATGACGTTGTCCCAACTGTAGCCGGCGTTATTAACGATGATGTCGACTGAGCCGAAGGCCGAGAGTGTGGCCGCGATCAGTTGGTCGGGAAAAGCGGGCTGCACCAGATCGCCGACCACGCGCTCAACCCGGTAGCCGGCATTGCGCAGCGTGCATCGTGTCTCGCACAGGGCGGCGTCGTCGAGGTCGTTGACCATCACGGCCGCGCCCGATGTGGCCAGTTTAGTGGCGATAGCCCGCCCGATACCGCGGCCGGCTCCGGTGACAAGCGCGGTCTTGCCCGCAAGCGTAAATGGCATGTGAATTTCCTCAGGCATTGCATCACCAACGTGCGCGCACGGGAAACAGCCCGGCACTGGGCGCGCACACCAAAGCGCAGCAACCTTGCCGGGAGAACGATCCACAAGCGTGCGGGGAAAGCGGCGCAGAGTACATGACCGGAGACGCCGCCGCTGTTGTGTCCGGGAAGAATTGTAGCGCAGACCCCGCCCCCAGGGAGCCGGCCCATCGCCGCCTACCGCAATTCATGCTGCATTGCGGCATACATTGCAGTATAAACCTTTGCCCCGGGTTGTCAAGGACTTCGCCGCCGGGTAGTGACCTAATTTAATCACTAAGGGCACGAAGGTGCACGAAGGAAAACCACGATTGTTCCTTCGTGTGACTTCGTGTCCTTCGTGGTTTTTCCAATTTAGGACACTGCCGCCGTCCGGGTCTTCCTACATATGGTAGCCGCCGTTGATGTTCAGCTCCTGGCCGGTGATGTAATCGCCCTCGGCGGCAAGGAATGCCGCAGCTTTGGCGATTTCCTCCGGCGAAGCGAAGCGGCCCAGTGGAATCTTGGCTTTAATTTGAGCCGAAATTTCTTCGGGGATGGCGTCTACCATCTCCGTCGAAGTGAATCCCGGCGCAATGGAGTTGGCGGTGATGTTGAACTTGGCCATCTCCAAAGCCAGGGTCTTGGTGAAGGCGATGATGCCGCCCTTGCTGGCCGAGTAGTTGGCCTGGCCAAAGGCTCCCATCTGGCCGACCACCGATGAAATGTTGATGATGCGCCCGTAGCGCTGGTTGATCATGGCCGGCAGCGCGGCGCTGGTGCAATAGAAGGTGCCGTTCAGGTTGACGTTGATCACTTGCGCCCAGTCGTCTTCCGTCATCTTGCGCATGGTGCGGTCGCGGGTGATGCCGGCGTTGTTCACCAGAATGTCGAGCCGCTGCCATTTGTCCAGCACCTCTTTCACGATGCGCTGGGCCTCGCCTTTCTGGGAAATGTCTCCCTTGATCAGGATGCATTCCACTCCCAGGTTGCGAATTTCCTCGGCGGCGCTCTCGGCGTGGGCGCTGTCGGAGCGATAGTCTAGAGCGATGTTGGCGCCGCGGCGGGCAAACTCAATTGCGATCGCCCGCCCGATCCCTCGGGAAGCTCCGGTGACCAGAGCGACCTTCCCCTTCAGCGATCCCCATGCGTCGTGTCCATTGTGTGCGTTGCCTGTGTTTGCCATAACGATATTAATCTCCTGAGAGTTGATACTTACGACAGCGGGATCCACCCGCAAAACCGTGTAACCACCAATTGCCCCGGCGCCAAAGCCGGGCGCGAACACCCGCATGGGCCGGTCAATGCGCCCCTCGCGCACCGCATCATGAACCGCGAGCAGAATGCTCGCGGAAGAGGTGTTGCCCACATGTTCAATGTTGAAGTAGAGCTTGTCGGCGCTGACGCCGGCGGCAGTGGAAAGATCCGCCACCATGGTCTTGTTGGCCTGGTGTGGGACCACGATGTCGACCGCATCCAGGAGGCAGCGATCGCCTCCCTCCGGGTGGGGCAACGCCTTCAATTCTTCGATCATCTGCACCAGGTACCGCCTGGCCAGCGCTTTCACCTCCGGGCCATAGACGGTGATGTTGTTGTCGAATTCGGGATTGGGCCAGATGATGGAATTCACCTCCGACCACGGCCCGCTGGCATAAGTCTGGAAGATCTCAATATCGGAAGGAGCGCCCTCCGGAGCCGGTCCGATAATCATGGCCGCCGCCCCGTCGCCGAAAATCATGCGCGAGGTGCGCACGGTGCCAATCTTGTCGGAAAATTTCTCGGCGCACACCACCAGAATCGGCCGCTCAATCTCTTGCAGCACGCGCGTGGCCTCCGCCAGTCCATAGGGCATGCCGGCGCAGGCGGCTACAATGTCGGACGAGTTGTGGGTTTGCGCCAGTCCCAGTTCACCCGATAACCACGTCGCCACCGATGGGATGAGCCGCGTGCTGGTGCAACTGCAAAACAGGACCGCGCCGATTTCCGCCGGTTTTCTCTGCGCTTTGGCCAGCGCCTGGTGCGCTGCCACCAGGGCCATCTGCTCCAGAGAAAGCTCGGTGTAGCCGCGCCGCTCGATTCCGGTTTTCTCGGAAATTTCTTCTGCCGTCATGCGCGACCAGCAATAGGCGTGGTTGCTGATGATGTCGGCATTGGTACAGGGAATCTCGCCTTCGTAAACCGCAATCGACTCGATTCGCGGCAGAACGCGGAAAGTTTCGCTGACCCTGACCGGATGATAAGGCCTGATCGGCTCGCTCAAGGCCAGAGTTTCCGGCAATTCAACCTGCGGCCCCGCCACACGCGGTGTCGGTTGCAGATTTTTCTTCACCCGCCGGATGAACTGAAATACGTCGTTGGTCTTGGGATGATAGGCCACCACGTAATCGTCATCGCGCAACTCGCCCACTTCAATGCGGCCGCCCGAAGCCGGATCCCAGGGGTACTGGTTGTGCAGGATCATGCTCTGCCGCATCAGCGCCTCCAGTTCGGGCACGGGGTGGATACAGTCGATGACGTCATCGTAGGTGTAGTGCAGGTAATCGCGGTCGTAATTCACCAGCCGGTAGGTGAGGTTGGAAGGCTCGCCGGTGATTTCCGCGACCGTGGGTTTAATCGCGCGCAACTCGCCGCCCGCGCTGGGCTTGTTGCGAAAGACGTTCAGAAGAATATGAAAGATCTTGTCTTCCTGCTCTTCATCCCACCGGGCGGGCAGAGCGGCGCAGCCGGATTCGATTGCCGTGATGATAGCCCCCGCATCGCGGGGCTTGAATAGCGGCAGGAAAACATCTTCGCGTTGCCGCGGCAGATCTCCCCAGCGCGTGGGGCGCTTGTCGTACATGGTGAACATGTAGCGATTGGCCCAGAAAAGATTCAGCGCCAGGTCGCGGCAAATCTCGAAACGATTCTGATAGGCGCCGGCTTCCAGGCGGCCCACAATCTCCGTTTCGGTGGGAGCTTTTTCTCCGAAATCCCGCCGGATGACGGCGGCAAACTGCTTCAGCGATGCGAACACCGAAAAGTCAAGCTCGGGGAAAAAATTGGAGGGAAAAACCAGGCGACCGTGGCGGTTGATGACAAACGGTTTGAGTAACATCGCAGTTCTTCTTTCCGCCGTTCCACCCCGTGAGGGGCGATGCAGCGCAATCTCCGGTCATCGGATCGGTATTTAGCAAAGGTCGCAGTCAGCATCCTTTGAACAGTTGAAGCGTCCCGAACCCGGGTTTAAGCCTGGGATAAATCTCGCGTGAGTGCCACGACAGGCGGAACGCATTGGCCCGCCGTTGCCTAACAGCTTAGGAACAGGAGGGATAACCCGCAGTGACCAATGCCACGGCGTAGTGTGATACGAATCACCGACGAAGAGGGGAAGTCTTCGCAGACCACTTTTGGACCAACATTAACTCTCCAGACCGGCTCGGAAAAAAGCGGCGAAACAGGGCACGAACGCAACGCACGTTTGAGCACTGCCGCGCTATTCAAATTCGATAAGGATCTCGCCCACCTTCACCGCATCGCCCACCTTGACCTTCACAGATTTTATTTTCACGGCCGCAGCCGCAGTAAGGTTGTTTTCCATTTTCATGGCTTCGACCACGAGGAGGATGTCCCCCGCTCGCAGCAAGCGGCCTGGCTCCACATGAATGCGCACCACGATCCCGGCTACCGGGCTGCGGCATACTTTCGATTCGTCAACGTCAGATTTCCCGGAGCCCGGAACTGGCTGTGTGGGCAGCACGAGGGACTGTGCACGCTGTTCCGGGCCCGGTGGGGTAAGGGAATTCTCTTCTTTGGGTTCGTACTCAACTTCGTATGCCTTGCCGTCGATAACGACCCGGACCTTCAAGGTGATTCCCTCGTCAGGATCTTCAATCCCTACGCACTAACTGCGAGTGCTTCGGGAAATGTTCGACGCGTGTATCTCGATCCGGCTTTCAGCAGTCCATGGCATGTCCGCTGCTGGTTTTTGTACAAGCTTCACCGCGCGAATGTGAACTTCGCACCCGGCCATGGCAGTGACCGCCGCCTGGATGACTCTTCGCATTTCGAGCGAAACCATCGTTGGATGAGCCTTGGCGGCCGCGTGTTTGTCCGAGGCTGGTTTTAAGAGCCGAACCGCCGGCCGTTTTTTATCGTTTTTGAGCTGTCTGCTCATTTAGGTTCACAACCTAAGGCGTTGGACAATCAAGCCATTAACGCTCATCTGAGCAAGTTTCGCCCTCAGCCCTCAGAGTGGAATCAATCCATGTTTCTTGGGCGGGCGGAACTCATGTTTGGTGTGCAGAACCTCGAAGCACTGTGCCACGTAGCTTCTGGTTTCCGCAGGTTCGATGACGGCATCCACCAACTGCCGGCTGGCGGCGACATAGGGATTCGCGAACGTATTGCGATAGTCTTCGATCAACTCCAGGCGCCGGCGCGCCTTGTCCGCTGCCGCATCGAGTTCGTGCCGGAACACAATTTCTACCGCGCCCTCGGCTCCCATCACCGCGATTTCCGCCGTCGGCCAGGCGACGACGCGGTCGGCGCCGAGGTTCTTGCAGCACATGCCGATGTAAGCGCCTCCGTAGGCTTTGCGTAGCACCACGGTGACTTTGGGCACGGTCGCCGCCGAATAGGCGAAAAGCACTTTGGCGCCGTGGCGAATGACGCCGCCGTATTCCTGATCGACCCCGGGCAGGAAGCCGGGCGTATCCACCAGAGTCAGCAACGGAATGTTGAATGCATTACAGAAGCGCACAAACCATGCAATCTTGTCCGAGGAATTGATGTCCAGCACGCCTGCCAGCACCGACGGTTGATTGGCGACGACGCCCACCGTCCGCCCCTGAATTCGGCCGAAGCCAATCACTGCGTTGGTGGCAAAACCCGGCTGAATCTCAAAGAAGTCCCGATAATCGAGCAGCAACTGGATCACTTTGCGCACGTCGTAGGCAATCTTCGCTTCCGTTGGCACCACATGATTGAGCTCAGGCTCATCTTCGATCTTTTCGTCGTAAGGCAGCCGGGGCGGGTCTTCCCGGTTGTTGGAAGGCAGAAAGCTTAATACTCGCCGGCAGAGCGCAAGCGCTCCGGCATCGTCCTCGGCGATGAGGTGGACCACGCCGGAACGATTCATCTGCGCCGCCGGTCCGCCGAGGTCTTCCGACGATACAACTTCCCCTGTCACTTGCCGGATCACCTGCGGCCCGGTGATGAACAAATGTGCCCGCTTGGTTTGAATAATGAAATCGGTCAGCGCCGGGCTGTAGGCCGCTCCACCCGCGCACGGGCCGCAAATGATGGAAATCTGCGGGACAATTCCCGACAGCGTCACGTTGTTGTAGAACACGCGCGCGTAACCGGCGAGGCTGTCGATTCCTTCCTGCACTCGCGCGCCGCCCGAGTCGTTGATGAACACAAACGGGCTGCGGGTCTTGAGCGAAAGCTGCATCATTTCGACGATCTTGCTGCAATGCGCTTCCCCCGCCGCGCCACCGGCCACGGTGAAGTCCTGGCTCGCCAGATGGACCAGGCGGCCGGCAATGGTGGCGCATCCGGTAATCACTCCGTCGGCCGGCAGGTCTTTCCCCATCATGCCGAAGTAGGTGGCGCGGTGCTTGGCAAACAACCCGACTTCCTGAAAACTCCCCTGATCGACCAGCCCCTCGAGGCGTTCTCGTGCGGTGAGCTTGCCGGAAGCATGTTGTTTCTCTAGGCGCAAAGGACCGCCGCCGAGCTCAAGTTCTTTTTTCTTGCCTCGAAGTTCTGCAATCTTGTCTTGAATCGTGGCTTTCTTGCCGACTACCTTCAAGTTTGGGACCGTAGCTGAATTCGCCGCCATGACGGTCTCCTCTCGGGGAACGCGTGTGGATCGCGTTTACGAAACCGTGCAACGTGCGTTAGGTTGCCTGGAAATCTCTCAGTGAAATTTTCCTCGCAATTCGATGGGTGCTCCGTGACCTGAATCACGGGTTCGTGTGAGGCGTGCGCCGAAGCCGTCGGACCTCAGCAACCCAAAGGCTGCTACCGCGAACTGCGTTCTTTGAGGAAGGGTAGATTCTCCAGTCGAAGCTCTCCACAGCGAATGTAATCGGCAAGCTTGAGCCTGCTCACAATGAAACGCCTGCCCTCGCGTTTCAGCAGCCCCATGCGTGTGAACTTGCTCAGTTGCATTGTGACCGTTTCGCGGCTCGTCCCAATCAGGTTGGCTAGATCTTCGTGGGTGAGGCGGACATTAATTAGGCTGCCCGCAGGAAGCTCCATCCCATATTTTTGGCTTAACTGGAGGAGCACTCTTGCCAGTCGGTCGTGAGACCACGTATGACTGAATTCCGTCACTCCCCTTTCTACGGTGGCCAATCGCACGGAAAGCAACCGGATGAAGTTGAGGGCGAGTGTCGGAATCGAAGACAAGAGTTCCACAAAACACTCTTGCGAAATGGTCGCGACCAGCGATTCTTCGATGGCGAAGGCCGTGAAAGGTCGTTTCTCTTCCGCCAGGAGAAGTTCGCCGAAGATTTCGTCAGGCTTGAAAATGTGCAGGATGGTTTCCCTTCCCTTGTCCGAGAGGGAAACCAGCTTGACCATGCCTTTCTTCATGATGTAAAGCGAATTGGCAGATTCGCCTTCCTGGAAGATCCTGGCCCCACGGGAAAACCACTTGTCGGTGCGGAGGCCAGCGATCTTCCGCAAATCCTGCGGTGTCACCCCTTGAAACAAGTCGGGGGCGGTCGCGAAATGCGGCCAGACTTTCGTCGCAATGGCTGGGAGTTGCACCGTAGTGCACGAATGCTAGCACCCAGCCACTTGAGAGTTCAACGCCCGAGTGTAAGTGTCGATCTGGACGTTAGAAAATTTCTGCCTTGGCGATGCCACGTCGCTCCAACTCCGCCTTGGATCGCGACGGCCAATTGCGGTGCTTGCTCACAACCAAGGGAATGAGCGCCAGGGCCAAGAGGCTCAACACTCCGAACAAGAAAGCCATCGGAAAGACACCCTGGGGTGGAGCGAGATAAACCGAAGCCGGCGGTGGATCGCCAGCGTAGAGAGCGCCTCCGAAGGCCAGCGGCGCGGCCCAAGCGACCCATTCTGGGTCTAACGAGAAAAGGACCGAACTATAAACGACGCAGATCAGCCCAAACACCAACAATTCCTTGACCGTGCAAAGCGGCTCTTTTTTAGGATCCCCCATGTGTTCTCCCCGCCCACTTCAGTCTAGGCCGGTCCAATGTCCAATTTCGGTGAGAGCATTCACAATCTGAAGGCAAAATTATCGTCATGACCGTGTAACTTGAGTAGCGCCAAGCCGAGCAGGAAGCACTTTTTCCCGAGATTTGTGAAAGTTCTAACAGACATTTGTCAGACCTTTCACACACAATCTTTGTCCGTCTGCATGAAAGACGCGGGCACGTCCTTGCAGCCGGCCCAAATGTAAATGCCGCACTGACCTCTACCTGGGCAGTAGGAGATGGGAAAAATGGCGGTACGGAGCCAGATTTACATCACTCTACCGAAGCCCGCCAATCCGAGTTCCTCTCCGACCAATCCAGGAAGTGGCTTCAATTTCGTAAGTCGGAAGAACGGCTGAACACCGCGAATGTGCCCAAGGAGGAAAGATGGCAGAACTTACAGATTCGGGTATTTGCAAAGAATGGTGGGCGAACCCCGCGGTTGTCGGTCTGATGGGTTTCGGTTTGACAACCATGGCAACAGGGCTGCACAACGTGGGGTACTGGAGTGCCGGACCGACCTTGGCACTGGCAATCGCCTTTGGAGGCACTGCGCAATTCATTGCGGGAATTGTGGATCTGCGCAAGGGAAGCATCTTCGGCGGATCTGCCTTCATGTCCTACGGCGCGTTTTGGTGGTCACTATTCGTGCTGCTGTACGTGCAGCCGAAAACGGGCATTCCCGCAGGCAAACCGGAGGAACTCGGTTTCTTCCTGATGTGGACGCTGTTCACGCTTGCCTTCTGCGCCGCCGTCCACCGAATCGGTAAGCTGCTGGCCCTCCTATTTTGGCTGCTGTTTCTCGCGTTCCTCTTGCTCGACGGCGTGGTTCTCGGGTTCGTTTCCCCTCGCCTTACGGGCTGGGAGATTTTTGTTACCGGCCTCGTCGCCTGGTATATCGCCATGGCGACGTTGGTAAACACAGTTTACGGGAGGAAGGTTCTGCCGCTTTCCTGAGGTTTGGGACTCAGGCGAGAAGCACCCGGGCAAGAATCGAGCCGAAGCGCAAAAGGTACAGCGAGCCCGGTATTTCCCCTGGATCAGACTTCCAGGCTGGGGGCATGCCCACTGACCGGAAAGAATGGCTCCTCAGGTAGGACTCGAACCTACAACCCTTCGGTTAACAGCCGAATGCTCTGCCATTGAGCTACTGAGGAGTGTGGTGAGCCAGCACGAGGCTCGATGTCATCATAGCATTTTGCTCGTCAGGTGAAAACGCCAACCGATGCCCCGAATGGCCCTTCCAGGCGATGTCCTTTTCTAGGCCGATTCATGCGCCCGCATGTAGGCCCGCCAGATGGCGTTAATGCGGGTTTGGTAGCCGGGAGTCTGGCGAAACCTGCGCAGTACAGTCCGGAAGCAAGCTTGAAACCCGTTCGCGGTCACCAAACCGCCGCCGTCCCACCTTGGGATCACGATGGCAAACTCAATACCTCGCCCCAAGAAAAGTATTGACCTTCTGCGACTTTCCGGCTACAGTAACCTGTTCCTCGGACGCCCGGAGTCTGGGTCCGTTCTGAATAGCCCTCGGCCTGTGACCCAAACGGGAAAAATGAGCATCTTCTGCGTCCGGTTACGCATCTATTCGTTAGGGAATTGCGCTAAATCCTTTACAACCTTAGCAAAATCAGTGGTTTAAGGCGGAGTCTGGGGTTCTGTCCAATTTTCTGGAATCGGGGCAAGGGTGGGTTTGCCCACACTTATAAAGGAAGGAGCAGGACGACATGCGCTCGGATCGCGTGTTTGACGCTTTACAGACATTACGGAATCGTTATATGCTTTGCCAGCTTGCCTCCAAGGCCACGCGGAAGTTCCATCGGCCCAGCACCAGGATCCAGGAAACGATGAATGGTGTGTTGGACCGGATCGCAGGCGCGGAGCGACAGAATGTTCTGTCGGAGCCGGAGAATTTTGCCGAGGCACAAAGGCGGGCTGCCTAAGGCAGCCCAGTCCGCCTGCCTCATAACTGTTTTTTGTGCTTTGTCTTCCCTGATTACCCTCCTTTGAAATTTCCCGACAACGCTGAAACGGATACGTTTAGGGTGCCGGGTTTAAGCGAATCGTTTTCAGGATGACTCGTTCGCAGGTGACTCCATGACCATCGCTGAATTGAAAGAAAAAAACATCACCGAACTGACCAAGATTGCGCGCACCCTCGAGCTGCCCGGCGCCAGCGGCCTGCGCAAGCAGGACCTGATCTTCAAAATCTTGCAGGCGCAGAGCGAAAAAGAAGGCCACATCTTCGCCGAGGGCGTGCTGGAAATTCTGCCCGACGGCTACGGCTTCCTGCGCTCGCCCGATTACAACTACCTGCCGGGACCGGACGACATTTATGTCTCGCCGTCGCAGATTCGCAAGTTCGACCTGAAAACCGGCGACACCATCAGCGGCCAGGTGCGCCCGCCGCACGAGGGCGAAAAATACTTCGCGCTGGTAAAGATCGAAGCCGTTAACTTCGAGTCGCCCGACGAGGCGCGCAACAAGATTCTGTTCGATAACCTCACGCCGCTGTATCCGCAGGAGCGCATCAAGCTCGAAACCACTCGCGAAAACTCCAGCGCACGCGTCATGGATTTGCTAACGCCGCTCGGCAAAGGACAGCGCGGGCTGATCGTTTCCCCGCCCCGCGCCGGCAAGACCATGCTGTTGCAAAACGTGGCCAACTCGATTACCACCAACCACCCCGAAGTCGTGCTCATGGTGCTGCTGATCGACGAACGTCCGGAAGAAGTCACCGACATGCAGAGGTCGGTGAAGGGCGAAGTGATCTCTTCGACCTTCGACGAGCCCGCCGCCCGCCACGTGCAGGTCGCGGAAATGGTGATCGAAAAGGCCAAGCGCCTGGTCGAGCACAAGCGCGACGTGGTGATTTTGCTCGATTCGATCACGCGCCTCGCGCGCGCTTACAACACCATCGTTCCGCCCTCGGGCAAGGTGCTCTCGGGTGGCGTGGATTCCAACGCCTTACAGCGCCCCAAGCGTTTCTTTGGATCGGCGCGCAACATCGAAGAAGGTGGTTCGCTGACCATCATCGCAACTGCGCTGATCGATACCGGCTCCCGCATGGACGACGTGATCTTTGAAGAATTCAAAGGCACGGGCAATTCGGAAATTATTCTCGAACGCAAACTGGTTGATAAGCGCGTGTTCCCCGCTATCGATATTCAGCGGTCGGGCACGCGCAAAGAAGAACTGCTCATTCCGCGCGAAGACCTGTCTCGTATCTGGGTGCTGCGCAAGGTTCTGAACCCGCTTTCTCCCGTGGAAGCCATGGAACTGCTGATCGACAAGCTGAGTAAGACCAAGTCGAACGGCGAGTTCCTTTCCAACATGAGCTCTCTCTAAGGTAGGGTTGCGCGCCAAAATCTGAGTCCCTAGGCTTGCCCCCTTAACCTCGCCTGCCGGTAGCTTCGGAGTTCACGCCGTTCGTGCGCTGAGCTGGAATCCTTTCATAGCCTCACCCGCATCGAAGATGTCATACTTTGACTGGGCCATTGCCCGTTGCGAGGGCGCCGTGCGAACTACTCTGTTTACGCTGACTCTTCTCCTGGTTTCCCTGCTCGTTTCCGCGAGCGGCGCGCAGGCGCCAGCCAGACCGGGCTCGCAACCGACACCTCAATCTGATCCTCAATCGAACCCTCAAACGCATCCTCAACCTTCCGACCACCCCACCATCTCTTCCAGCGGTGACGAGATTCGCGAACGGCAGGCACAAGAACTGGCCAGGAAAGCTAATCGCGATCGCCAGTCTGCCCTGCGAAGCGACACCGACAAGTTGCTCAAGCTCGCCGTGGAATTGAAGGATTATGTGGACAAGTCGAATGAGAATGTACTGTCGCTCGCTGTGATGAAGAAGGCCGATGAGATCGAGAAGCTGGCGCGCAGTGTGAAGGACAAGATGAAAGGCCCGAACTGAGAAGAATTTGCCCTCAAACCAGGCGCAGAAACAAGAACGCCATCCAGATGGGCCGGATGGCGTCTTTTTTATGTTGAATCCTATTCTCCGCTCTTGATCCTCATCCCGTAAAAGCTCCGGACGACGAAGAAGAACGAAACCAGAAAGAAGACCAGGGCAAGGATGTTGGTGATGGTCGTGCCCTGTTCGTGCGCCAACGTCACTGCTAGCTCGACCGCAAGCAATCCAAACAGCGTGGTGAATTTAATCACCGGATTCATGGCGACCGATGACGTGTCCTTGAACGGGTCGCCGACCGTATCACCGACCACCGTGGCCGCATGCAGTTCGGTTCCCTTCTGTTTGAGTTCAACTTCGACGATCTTCTTGGCGTTGTCCCAGGCGGCGCCCGCATCGGCCATGAAAATCGCCTGATACAAGCCGAAGATGGCGATGGAAATGAGATATCCCACGAAGAAGAACGGTTCCACGAAGGCGAACGCCAGCGTGCCGAAGAACACGGCAATAAAGATGTTCAACATGCCTTTCTGCGCGTATTGCGTGCAGATGGCGACCACTTTCTTGCTGTCGCTGACGGAAGCCTTCTCCACGCCTTCCAGCTTGATGTTGGCCTTAATGAACTCGACCGCGCGGTAGGCGCCGGTAGTTACCGCCTGCGTGGATGCGCCCGTGAACCAGTAGATCATGGCCCCGCCGGTAATCAGGCCGAGGAAGAACGGCGCGTGCAGGAGTGACAGATTCTCTACCCCGGATTTCAGGCCATCAGTCAGCGCCATAATGATCGAGAAGATCATCGTGGTCGCGCCCACCACCGCGGTGCCGATGAGCACCGGCTTGGCCGTCGCTTTGAAGGTGTTGCCCGCGCCGTCGTTCGCTTCCAGCAAATGCTTCGAGCGCTCAAAGTTGACCGTCATGTTGAAGTCTTTCTTGATTTCGGCCTCCACGTTTGGCACCTGTTCGATGAGCGACAGCTCGTACACCGATTGTGCGTTGTCGGTGACCGGGCCGTAGGAATCGACGGCAATGGTCACCGGGCCCATGCCCAGAAATCCGAAGGCCACCAGGCCAAACGCGAACACCGCGGGAGCGAGCATTGTGGCCGAAGCCGCCAGGCCCAGCGTGCTCATCACGTAGGCGATGGCCATCAGAACCATCATGGCAAGGCCGAGATAGTATCCGGAGAAGTTGCCGGCGACGAAGCCGGATAGGATTCCCAACGATGCGCCGCCTTCCTCGGCCGAGGTTACGACTTCTTTTACGTGGCGCGATTCCACCGAAGTAAACACCTTCACCAGCTCGGGGATGACGGCGCCCGCTAAAGTTCCGCAGGAAATGATCGTCGCCAGCTTCCACCACTGCGTCTCGTCGGCTCCCAGCGTCGGGATGACGAAGTAAGAAACCAGATAGGTCAGCGCGATGGAAACAATTGAGGTGATCCACACCAGCGAGGTCAACGGCGCCTCGAAGTTCATCTCGTCGGCGTTGCGGTATTTTGCGCTGGCGATGGCGCCATTAAGGAAGTAAGAAACCGAGCTGGCTACCAGCATCATGACGCGCATCACGAAGATCCACACCAGCAACTGCACCTGCACCTTGGGGTCACGCACACCGAGAAGAATGAAAGTGATCAACGCTACGCCTGTGACGCCGTAAGTTTCGAAGCCGTCCGCCGAGGGACCGACGGAGTCGCCGGCGTTGTCACCGGTGCAATCGGCGATGACGCCGGGGTTGCGGGCATCGTCTTCCTTGATTTTGAAGACAATCTTCATCAGGTCGGAGCCGATGTCGGCGATCTTGGTAAAGATGCCGCCGGCGATACGCAGCGCGGCCGCGCCCAGCGACTCCCCGATGGCAAATCCGATAAAGCACGGACCGGCGTAGTCGCCGGGAATAAACAACAGAATAATCAGCATGATGAGCAGCTCAACGCTGATCAGCATCATGCCTATACTCATGCCCGCTTCCAGCGGAATCTGGTAAACCGGAAACGGCTTGCCGGGAAGCGAGGCAAAGGCGGTCCGCGAATTGGCAAAGGTGTTCACCCGGATGCCGAACCAGGCCACGCCATAGCTGCCGGCGATGCCGACGAGACTGAAGGTGAGAATAATGGCCACCCGCACCGCTTCCATCTTCTGAAGCAGGCCAAAATAAAGCAGGATAATGACGGCGATGAAAACCCACAGCAGCAGGATGAAGCGCCCCTGCGTGATCAGGTACGTCTTGCAGGTCTCGTAGATCAGTTCGGAGATCTCGCGCATCGAGCGATGCACCGGCAGCCTCTTCAAGCGCAGATAAATGACCAAGCCAAACGAGAGCCCGAACAGGCAAAACAGAATTCCAATCAGAAGCAGGTTATGGCCATTGATCGCTCCGTTGAAAAAACTCACCTGGGTGAGGTCAGGGAGTTTCAGCGTGGCTTCGCCGCCGGCTTCGGGCTGCGCCAAGGCCGCGGCAGAGCCGGCCGAAAGCAGCGTGGCAACGGTGAGGATTTTCTTTAGCAGACTGTTGTTGAGGAAATCAGATACTGCACGGCGTCCTTGGAACGCAACGGCGGCGAGCCAGGTGCGCATCATAAGACCTCCAATGAGTCAATTTTAGGAATGTACGTGTTTGCTACGTTCCGCCGAAAATCCCCGTCCGAGCAAGCAACGGTGCAACCTACGGGGCTGGTCGCCGGAATTCCGAACACGCTTCCACCGCAAGACCTAGAACGGAGTGTTGAGCTTGGCCGCGTCGGAGTTTGCGCCAGGATGGACGGCAAGGCCAGCACTTCCCGTCCTCCTGTGCAAAACGGGCATTTATAACACGTTGCCGGAAAAGGGTCAAACCGCAGTTGCCAGTTCCCAGTTCTCAGTTCTCAGTTGCCAGTTTTCAGGAAGCCGTCTCATAAAAACAAGCTAGTGAACAGAGCTGCCGCTGCTGCGGATCAGGCCTGTGAGAACTGAGAACTGCCTTCGAGAACAGAGGACTGGCGAGGGCTTTCCAGCCCTAGGTACTTTCTTCTCCATTGCATTCACAGGCCACCCGGCATACACTCGGCGGCGCGATTTTGTGCACCTGCAAAATCGATGCTTGCCTTGCCCCAGAATTACCCAGAGGAGGAAATAGTGAAAACAACGCTTGTCGCAGTGGCGTTAGTGATAACGCTAAGCCTCTCAGCAGCGGCGGCGGAACAGACGAAGGTACCTGCGTCTGCAGCCAACGCCGGCGGTACGTCTTCTGCGATCCAAACCAGGAAGCCACCGCAATCCACTCCGCCAGCTTCGTGCAGTCCGTGCTTGTTCTATGGCGGCGACCTCAACCCTACCGACGCGAATGCGGACGGCTTTTCCGATGAGAACACCCTGCTGGTTGTCGGCGGAAGCCAAACCTATGGCGCGGTCAGCATTCCCTCCGGCCCCAATGCCAGCGTCACCGGCATCCTGTTCAACGTACTGGCGACCGCAGCCTTCGATCCCTTCACCGCGAATTGGGACATCCGGCAGGGAGTTTCGGAAGGAAACGGCGGCACTGATGTGGCTTCGGGCTCAGGAGCGGCGATCGCGGTCGCCCAGACGGGCCGCGTCGCTTTCGGCATTTACGAGTACACAGTTACGGTGACCTTCAGCACCGTGACCCTGGCGCCGGGCGAGTACTGGTTCAACCTGCAGCCGCAGTGCCTCAATACACTGGATGGAAGCTGCACCGTATTCCGGCAGTTTTTCTCCAACACCACCCAGGAAACCAACGCCGTGAATGGTAGCTGGCAGCCGAATAGCGAGTTGTTCTTTAACTCGTCTTATTTCGGCTTCACATGGGCGAATTGGTGTGACTCCGACCTGGGTCTCACCTCAGAACAATGTGCCGACGGGTCGTTCGGTCTGATAGGAGAGCTCCAATGAAAAAATCTCTTTTTGCAGCGATCTTTGTTGTAGCCCTCACAGTCTCCGCGGCAGCGGCATCGAAACTAAAGCCCTCGCAATGGAAACCCGGTCCCATTCTGCCTCCCGGGACCGCAACCGTACCCTCTCTTTGCAACCCCTGCCTGTTTTACAGCGGCGATCTCAACCCGGAGGATGGTCAGGCGACCGGATTCTCGGATGAGAACACGCTGTTGGTGACTGGGGGTAGCACTTACGCACCCGTCAACGTTCCCAAGGGCATTACGGCGAATCTGACTGGAATTCTGTTCAACATCCAGGCGGACGCCAACTTCGATCCCCAGAATGCCACCTACGACATTCGCCAGGGGGTCACCGATGGTAACGGGGGAACCGACGTAGCCTCCGGCACGGGGAGTATTACCGTGGCGACTACCGGACGTACGTTCCTCGGCCTCACAGAATTTTCGGTATTGGTGACAATCCCGACATTCCAGTTGACTGGGGGCGAGGAATATTGGTTCAACATCACTCCGCAGTGCACCAATGGAGCGGTTGACGGCAGTTGCTATGTGGGGAGAATGTTCTTCTCCAACACAACCGAGATGGCCAATGAACTCTTCGGCCACGCTACGCCGCCCGGCGAGTTGTTCTTCAACTCGAGTTACTTCGGGTTCACCTTTACAAACTGGTGCGACTCCTCCCTCGGCCTGCCCACGAAGGGGCAATGCCGCTTTGGGTCGTTCGCTCTGGTCGGGACTGTGACGGTAACCAAATAACGAAAGGCAATTCGTTTCGGGGAAAAGGCCGGGGAGCGATCTCCGGCCTTTTCTCCAGTTCTCAGTTCTCAGTTCTCAGTTCTCAGTTCTCAGTTCTCAGTTCTCAGTTCTCAGAAAAGGCAACGCCGCACACGCCTAGCTGTCAACAGAAATTCACGCCGCCAACAAAGTTCAAGCCGCCGACTTTATTGCCGCGATTAAACCGTTCAGCACTTTTCCCAGTTCTGATGTAGTGTCGAGCAGCTCCCGGGTTTGCCCTTCGCTCAGGTATTCGAGGTTGTGCGCGATCATAAGCTGTGTCTCGATCTCGACCAATGAACCTCGGGCCCGGCTCAAAAAGTGGTGAAACTCCTTCTGGGAAAACCGTGCCTGCCCTTCTGCGATATTGCTCGGTACTGACACAGCAGCCCGCCGCAGTTGATTCGTCAGCCCGTATAGCTCATCGCGCGGAAACGTTCTCATCACGCGATAAATATCTGTGACCAGCGCCATCGCCTTCCGCCACGCGATCAGGTCCTTGTAAGAATCGCCCATAAATCTAATCCGCGTCTTCAACCTTTGTGTCCCGACTCGCATCCACAAACTGAGAACTGAGAACTGAGAACTGGTTTCTACGTCCAATACGTGCGGTCCAGCGACCGGTACTGAATCGCCTCGGCGATGTGTTTCGGTTCTATCGCAGCGATGTTCTCGATATCCGCGATCGTCCTCGCAACTTTTAGAATCCGGTCATGCGCGCGGGCGCTGAGGCCCTGCTGGGTCATGGCCCGCTCCAGCATGCGTTCGCAATCCGCGGAAAGTTCGCAAAAAGTGCGTATGTGGCGGGATGACATCTGGGCATTGCAATAGATTCTGTCGCGGGAAGCGGCAAAGCGCTCGAGCTGTTTCTTGCGCGTGCGCACCACCCGCTCGCGAATCGCCCCCGAACCTTCCGGCTCGTTGCTCGAGCGCATTTCTTTGTAGTTCACCGCGGGCACGTCGATGTGAATGTCGATGCGGTCCATTAAAGGTCCCGAGATTTTGGAGATGTAGCGCTGAATCATGGGTGTGGTGCACTGGCACTCGCGGGTGCGGTCGTTGTGGAACCCGCAGGGACACGGGTTCATGGCCGCGGCGAGCATGAAGCGCGCGGGAAACGTCAGCGCCATGGACGCGCGCGCGATCGTGACCGTGCCATCCTCCAGCGGCTGCCGCAGGACTTCCAACACATTGCGGGGAAACTCGGGAAGCTCGTCCAGAAACAACAATCCGTTGTGCGAAAGCGAGACCTCACCCGGCCGCGGCACAATTCCTCCGCCAATCAAACCGGCATCGGAGATCGTATGGTGCGGAGCGCGATAAGGCCGTTTGCCCACCAAACCGCTGCCGGGATCGAGCACTCCCGCGACACTGTGAATCTTGGTCGTTTCCAGCGCTTCTTCGAACGTGAGCGGAGGCAGGATGGTGGGCATGCGCTTGGCCAGCATGGTTTTGCCCGAACCCGGCGGGCCGATCATCAAAATGTTGTGTCCGCCGGCGCAGGCAATCTCGATGGCGCGCTTGGCGGTTTGCTGGCCACGAACATCCTTGAAGTCGACAAGAAATTCCTGCGACTGGCGCAGCAGGACGTCGCTGTCTGCTTTCAAGGGAAGAATCCCGTTGCCTGAATTAACGAAATGGATGACATCCAGCAGCGAGCGCACGGGATAGACGTCCACCCCTCCCACCATCGCCGCTTCGCGGGCGTTGGCCTCGGGAACAACCAGGCGGGAAATCTTGCGGGAGCGGGCTTCGAGCGCGATGGGCAGCGTTCCCCGGATGCCGCGAACGCCGCCGTCCAGCGACAGTTCCCCCACAAAAACGCAGTCCGGGATCTCTTTCTTGGTCAGCCCGCCATACGCGCCCACGATCCCCAGCGCCATCGGTAAATCGAATCCCGATCCCTCTTTCTTTATGTCCGCAGGCGCCAGATTGA
>Ga0187782_10000118_pt1 | contig 46413 bp, 26 predicted proteins | sample 0715_SJ02_MP15_2_FD_132454 | JGI IMG/M metagenome (GOLD analysis project Ga0187782, IMG submission 132454) | Tropical peat soil microbial communities from peatlands in Department of Meta, Colombia - 0715_SJ02_MP15_20_MG | ecosystem: Environmental > Terrestrial > Soil > Wetlands > Peat | place... | reverse complement strand
GAAGGAAAAACCTTACGCGAACGTATGGATGAAGGGCCGTTGCCGCAACGCAAGGTGGTTGACTACAGCACAAAAATCGCGAGCGGACTGGCCGCCGCACACGAAAAGGGGATCGTCCACCGCGATCTGAAGCCGGAAAACATTTTTGTGACCAACGGGGAACAGGTGAAAGTGCTGGATTTCGGGTTGGCGAAGTATTCGAACCAGCCCGTGGGATCCGGGCCGACAATGACACACGGGGCGGGAGCGACGGCCCCCGGCACGGTGATGGGAACTGTCGGGTACATGTCGCCAGAGCAGGTGCGCGGGCATGCGGTGGATTCGCGGTCCGATATCTTTAGTTTTGGCGCCATTCTCTACGAGATGGCCACGGGGAATCGGGCATTCTCCAGGGATTCGGCGGTCGAGACGATGGGTGCGATCCTAAGGGACGAGCCCTCAGAGATTGACCTCGAGAAGACAAAAGTGTCGCTGGGGCTCGAACGCATTTTGCGTCACTGCCTGGAGAAGAATCCAGAGGACCGCTTCCAATCCGCTAGGGATTTGGGATTCGCGCTGGCGGCGCTGTCGGGTACGGGAGCGACGGCGGTACTGGCAGAAATGGACGACCGGACACACCGCGTTCCGATCGTATGGTTGTGGGTGCTCGGCGCCACGGCGCTGGCGGCCATCGCTGGATTGTGGCTGACGATGCGCGGGGCGGGCAAACAGGTCGCACAGCAGGAGTTTGTTATTGCGCTGAAGGGAGAAGCAAATCACCTGGCACTATCCGCAAAAGGAACCATGCTGGCCTACACAACACCCGATGAGAAGACTGGCGAGAACATAATTAATGTTCAGAAGATCGGGTCGCGCAAGGTGGTGATGCTGCCGGGGACGGAAGGGGCAAGTTATCCGTTCTGGTCGCCGGATGATCAGTACATCGCGTTTTACGCCGACGGAAAACTCAAGAAGATCGCGGTCAGCGGCGGGGCGCCGCAGGTGCTGGCTCTTTCACCGAACGGAAGGGGAGGAAGCTGGGGGAGCAAGAACGTAATCCTCTTCGCGCCACAGACGGGAACGGCAATCTGGAGAATCAACCCGGACGGCACGCACGCCGAAAATCTCACAGGGAAAATGATGTTGCCGACGGAAAGCTCGCACCGCTGGCCGGTATTTCTTCCCGATGGCGAGCACTACATTTTCTGGGGAGGTGACTTTGCGAATCTGGACAACGACACGCAGAGCGGCATCTATCTGAGTTCGCTCGAAGGGAAAGACCGGAAGAGGGTGCTGCTATCCCATTCGAACGCAGGCTACGCGAACGGGCAGATCATCTATTGGGAAAAAGGGAGAGGGTTGGTCGCAGCGAAGTTCGATGTGAAGTCAGGGGCTGTGGGAGACGACAAAACGGTGATCGGGGAGGAAGTAGGTTATCAGGTCTCGACGTATTATGCCTCCTTCGTGGCCGGAGAAAACGGGACGGTGGTGTATAACCCGAGCGCGGGAGCCACGACCTCCGTGCTTGCATGGATGGATCAGAGCGGAAAAGAGCTGTCCCGACTGGGAGAGCCGGGGGTTATTGCGAACCCGGTCTTGTCGCCGGACAACGATTACGTTGCTGTGGACCGAAACGATATGAAGGCCAGAAACGTGGACATTTGGATTGAGGACATAAGGAAAGGAACAGCTTCGCGATTCACGTTTGATCCGGCAGAGGAAGTAACCCCAGCATGGTCGCGAGATGCGCAGCGGATCGCCTTCCGGTCTGTAAAAGTGGCGACGTCAGTGAAGGTGAAAAACGTAAATGGAACCGAACCCGAGACGACCGTGTATGCGTCAAAACCCGGCGTGGCCGAGGAGTACATTGTTAATGCCTGGAGCGCGGACGACCAGGAGATCCTCTGTACCGCACAAACGGAGAAAAGCACTACCTCGTTGACCCTCGCGGCCGTGAACGGCTCCGGCGTGAAACCCTTTCTGACCGGAGATGCGAATTACAGCAACGGCCAGTTCTCGCCGGATGGCAAGTGGGTAGCGTATGCGTCGAATGAATCTGGCGACTGGGAAATATACGTAACCACCTATCCGGGAGCGTCTGGCAAATGGCAGGTCTCACGCGGCGGGGGAACGGAACCCCGATGGCGGGGAGACGGCAAGGAGATTTTCTATATTGCGCCGCATGGAGAATTGACCGCTGTGGAGGTGAACGCGGGTGACACCTTCAGCACCGGCGTGCCGGTGAAGCTCTTCACCTTCCAGGCGCGTGCGGGCATATCTTCCACGGATCTCTTCACCTATGACGTGACCAAGGATGGGAAGCGATTTATCGTGAATCGCTACGTGAAGCCCCAGACCATAGCGCCGTTGATCGTGGTGTTGCACTCGGGAGAGAAGTAGGCGAGGCAAAGGTCATCTGTGGCGCAAGCGCTCTATGAGAATGCACCATTGGTCGCATGGATTCCGAAGTTTTGCAGTCGTTTTTTCAGATTTCGTCGGTTTTATAGGGTGCTCTGTACGTGGCCCTCTGGGGTGGGGTAGTGTTCGGGCCGTTATTTTGGAGCGTTCACACTTCCAACCGATTCGATGCCGCCACCTTCCCGTACCAATAACCTGAATCCTTGATCGTGCGCTTCTGGTCGCGGTAATCCACGTATATCAGCCCGTAGCGCTCCGTCTGCCCGTTGGCCCACTCGAAGTTGTCCATCAAGCTCCACGCATGGAACGACCGCACGCGCGCCCCATCCGCAATTGCTCGCACCAATTCCGCAAGTTCTTGGCGGAAAAATTCGATTCGCCTCGAATCCGGCACGCGCCCGTTCTCATTCGGCCCGTCGAGATACCCGCAGCCACTCTCGGTCATCTCAATAATCGGGTTGTTGTACTCGTGCGAAATCTGCATCACCAGGTCGTAGATGCCCCGCGGCCACACTTCCAATCCCGATTCCGTCAGCGGACCTTCCGTCGGCATCACTGCGCGGAATCGCGTATACGGATCGCGCCCCGTCGCCGGCTCTGCTTCAATTTCCGTGCCGCTGAAATTCCCGCCTTCAAACGCCTGCGCGTGACTCGCGTCAGAAACAATACGCCGCGTGTAATAATGGAAGCCCACCCAGTCTAGGGGCGCATACATGATCTTCTCATCGCCGGACTTGAAGCCCATCAGTTCGTACGGCGGCTCTCCCACGAACGCGTTCGGGTAATGTCCCTTCATGGCCGCTTCGAGGAAGAACAGATTATTCATCGCGTGGTATCGCGCTGCCGCGGCGCGATCCGACGCCGAATCGGTCTTCGGATATGCGGGGCACATCCCATATGCGCTGCCCACCGTGGCTTTCGCCGAAACCGCCTTGATCGAGCGAAGCGCCTGCGCCTGCGCCAGCGCGACCGTGTGTGCCGCTTTCAGGAAGTCGCCAAAATTCGAGCGCCCCGGCGGAAACGCGCCCACGCCGTAACCCATATAAGTGAACGACCAGGGCATGTTGAACGGAGCCCACACCGTAATCCGGTCGCCCAAGTACTTCGCGAGAATGCCCGCGTACTCCGCGTAGTAGTTTGCCAGGTCGCGGTTCGGCCAGCCCCCACGTTCTTCCAGTCCCTGCGGAAGGTCCCAGTGATAAATGGTGCAGAAAGGCCGCATGCCGTTGGCGAGGATCGTATCCACCAATCGGCTGTAGTAGTCGACCCCCTTCATGTTGGGCGCACCCGTTCCGGTTGGCTGAATGCGTGGCCATGAAATCGAGAAGCGATAGCTTTTCAGGTTCAGCCGCTTGGCCAGCGCCATATCCTGCTGATAGAGATGGTATTCGTCGCAGGCCACATCGCCCGTCGTCCCACCTTTCACTTTGCCGACCGTGTGCGTGAACCTATCCCAGATCGATTCCCCTTTGGCGTCTTCGTTCCACGCGCCTTCGACCTGATAGGCCGCAGTTGCCGTTCCCCACAGGAATCCTTCCGGAAAGCGGGCCTGCTGCACCACCGAAACAGGAACCGAGCCCGGAATCCGCTCTCTAGCGTCCTCTGCACCGCCCCCCAAAACCGTTGCACCAACTGCTGCCATCGACCCGGCCACAAACTCTCGACGGTTCACTTATCTCCTCCGTTGGCCAACAGAAGAACGGTACTCTTCTCTCGTAGCCATCGTCGATGAAAATTCTACGGCGTCCCAAGCGTGTGCAATGTGAAGAGGCGATCCACCCGTAGCTCCCGGCTAGTGACGGCTCTGACCGTTGTCGATACGGGTGCGAACGAATACGGCGTTTAGGAATAACCGGAATTGGGACCCAATCGGATCACTAAAAGACATTTGGCCAACACTTTATCACTCTTGAGAAAGTCGGCAGAGTTTGCTGCCCACAAAGAAGAGCCAGACTGTGGCCAGAACAGCATTTCCGATGATGGCGAAGCTGAAGCTTGTAAGCGAGAGGATGCCAAGCACGCCGGTGCCCAAGGCCAAATAGGCCGTGATCTTACTGAATGTTCCTCCCAGCATCACGAAACCGATGAAGAGAATCCCGAGCGAAAGGGTCACGATTGCATAAACCACTTCCAAAGGGGACCTGAGTATAGCGGAAGCATATTTGGCTGCTGCGATGTAACTCGCACGATGAGCGTCATCCGCGATAGAGACGTAGTTTCGGTAAAGAAGAAGAACCGAGGCGTAATGCGACCATGTAACTGCCAAGTCCAGGACGACAAACAGACCCACAAATACAGTCGCTAGCAACATTAGGTTTCGGTTGAGCTCTCGCAATGCTAGGTACAGCGCGAACGCAACTGGAATGTAAAGAAAGTCTGTGAAAACTGATATAACTAGAATCGCCCACCAGGCTGTAGTCTTTCCAGGAAGGTATTTGAACCAGGCGTCACCGCTGTCGGGCGGTACTCCGACGCGAGCATACAGAACAGTGATGATGACGTAGCCGACAGCTACAACGAGTGCCGCGCCACCGCCCACTCGGTACCACTGCTTCTGTACCCCGTAGATTCTATTCAGCCTGCCCTCCTAAACGTCAGCAGGCAAAGCTTATCATGATGAGCTACGATCAAACCTTCCCGCTTGGACCAATAACCTCTCCCGTTGGTGATGTGAGGTACTGACTTCACTGCAGTGTTTGTTTGCTCTAATCCAAGGAGCCTCACCGGAGTTCTGCGCAGCACACTCGGAGAATCCTTTGCACGATCGAGCCAAAGGGATCTTTTGAAATATTCCCTGGTGTTCGCAATTCTACCTATCCTTCAAGGGGAATCGACAATCTGATCTGGGTTATAGATCGCTTCATTCAGGCAGTTCCTGCAGCGCTTAGCAAAAGTGTCAGAACGGTGACGTGCCTTGGCCGCACGTCCGTCTTCGCAGTCGTACTTTTCCAATAGATCACTGGAATTTTTTTTCACTACACTAGCGAGGCGCAGAAGTTCTATATATATCGTGAGACAGTTTACAGTGACCGGTTGCGAGTCCAATCCCGTTGTCGTCAGCTGGTCGAAAGGACTGTGCTGTGGATCTGACAGCCATTGATTGGGTCATTATGTCTCTTTACTTCGCGTTCGTTCTGGGTATTGGCGTTTTCCTAAAACGCTTCATGAAAACGAGCACGGACTTTTTCCTTGCCGGGCGTTCCTTGCCGGCTTGGGTTTGTGGAATCGCTTTCATGGCCGCGAATCTCGGTGCCGTGGAAGTGATTGGAATGGGGGCATCGGGTGCGAAATACGGGATTGCCACAAGCCATTTTTACTGGATTGGCGCGATTCCGGCGATGGTGTTCATCGGACTGTTCATGATGCCGTTTTATTACGGTTCACGTGCGCGGTCCGTGCCGGAGTTCTTGAGGTTGCGCTTTGACGAAAAGACTCGAGCCCTCAACGCCATTTCCTTCGCTGTGATGACCATTTTTTCCTCAGGCATCTCGATGTACGCCATGGCGAAGCTGATCCAAGTGCTCCATATTCTGGAAGGACCACTGACTAAGATGGGTCTACCCATGTCCTGGTCATTCCATCTGAGTGTTTTCATTTCCGCGCTGATCGTGCTTGGTTATGTTTTTCTCGGAGGCCTCACAAGCGCGATTTATAACGAAGTTCTTCAGTTTTTCCTGATCGTGGCGGGTTTTTTGCCACTCGTATTCCTGGGGTTGAAAAACATAGGTGGATGGAGTGGTTTGAAGGCGCAACTGCCTTCCACGTTCGTACATTCATGGCAGGGAATGACGAATGCGCAAAGTAATCCCCTCGGCGTCGAATGGTTCGGGCTGGTGATGGGCCTGGGGTTTACTCTTTCTTTTGGCTACTGGTGCACCAATTTCCTGGTCGTGCAGCGCGCCATGGCAGCAGGTTCGATGATCGATGCTCGCCGGACGCCTTTGATTGCAGCCTTGCCGAAGATGGTCTTTCCGGCCCTGGTGATTTTGCCTGGTATGATTGCGTTGGCATTGCCCACTCCGCAGCCAGTTGCGCTTAATGGTGTGATCCAAATGCAGACTGTGAGCACTGCAGGGAAGGGTCTGATTCCCTTAAAGATTGACGTGGCGACAGGTAAGCCGACAATCGACCGTGAGGGGAATCCTGTTCTTGACTATGATCTGGCCATTCCGAACATGCTGCTGCACTACTTCCCCACGGGAATTCTGGGTATTGGCCTCACCGCGCTGCTGGCCAGTTTTATGTCCGGAATGGCAGGCAATGTGACGGCTTTCAACACCGTGTGGACTTACGATATTTATCAGGCGTACATCCATAAAGGCGCTTCGGACAAACATTATTTGCATATGGGGCAGTTTGCCACCGTATTTGGAGTTTTGTTCTCAATCGGGGCAGCTTATGCAGCGGCGCGCTTCAACAACCTGATGGACTTCCTACAATTAGTCTTTGCATTCGTAAATGCCCCCTTATTTGGCACGTTCCTTTTAGGCATGTTTTGGAAACGCAGCACCGGCCACGGCGCGTTCACGGGACTGCTTGCTGGCACTGCGGCAGCGGCAGTGCATCACGGGCTGACCTTACCGCGAGGGGACGTGGTGGGAATCAAGGGCGGATGGATCGCCGTCATCCACAACTATCCAAGTGAAATGGCACAGAACTTCTGGACGGCCATTTGGGCGTTTATTGTATGTTTTTTAGTGACAATCGCCGTAAGCTTGCTGACCAAGCCTGTTAATGAAAAGGACCTTGTCGGCTTGGTTTACTCGTTAACTGAGAAGCCGCACGAAGAACATCTATTATGGTACAAGCGGCCGGCGTATCTTGGCGGATTTGTGCTTATCCTGGCCTTAGTACTGAACATTATTTTCAGGTAAACGGGAGGCGAGCGATGAACCTGGATATTCGTTATCCGATCGGGTGGATGTTCAGCCTGTTTGGGATAATTCTACTAATATTTGGGGCGCTCAGCGACAAGCAAATCTATGCTCGCTCAGTGGATGTGAATATCAATCTTGATGCCGGCGTGGGGATGCTTGCCTTTGGCATTGTAATGCTGCTTCTCGCCTGGCGCGGGTCCGCGAAGACCCAAGGAAAGACTGGGGCAAAAACGTCATCCTGAGGCCAAGAAGCTCTTTTAAAGACACATCCATGTAGGTAACAAATCTTTTTCACAACACGGGCGCAACGAAGCGACGGTTTTGATACTTAGCCGCCCGAGTAAAGTCTCCGCTGAGTTTTGAAATCGGGCGCGTTGATCGCGGTTCTCCTCCCCGAAAAGGCCTGAGAGGGATTTATGGTGGCATGGGTTGATCGCAAAGCCGCCCGTTCTGCAGAAGGTGCTAACCGACCTCTCTCGCGGTAATCGTCGCCTTACCAAGCAAAAAGGTCCGAGATTCGTAACGCTCCGGCCCCCCCTTCCGGCCCCCACATTTGGCACATTAGGCAATGTGTGCTAGGTTTAGCGCTTAACCTAGGGCATTTTGCATATATCACCCGGGACTTTCTTATCTGGCTGCTGGCAATGAAGGGCCTTCGATGTGAGAAACCTGCACCGCTCGGTGTAGTCGTGCTTTGGCGGTGGCTCGGAATCTGATCTTTTGGTAGCAACACGAACGGGACGGAAAAGGTGGAACCACGGGTTTGACATACGGATGCCGATCGGCGGACTCTTGAGCCTAATCGGTCTGCTACTCTTTGCCGCAGAAAGATAGTGAGAACAGATTTGGAGACCATGAACAGCAGGCCAAATCTCAGTGCCCCGAACCTGGAACTGGTAGCCCGATTCGAGAAGCGTTTTGGCGATTCCCCCCGTCTCGTGCAAGCCCCGGGGCGCGTGAATTTGATTGGCGAGCACACCGACTACAATGAAGGTTTTGTTCTTCCAGCGGCAATTGCGTTCAATACCCAAATTGCAATAGCCAAGAGAAATGACCGGTCGCTAGTGATCTTTTCCGAGAACTATTCAGAGCATTGTGAATTCGACCTCGATCATCTTCCTGCCTCACGTCGAGGGCACTGGTCCGACTATGTGGTTGGAGTGGTTGGCCTGCTTGCACACAGGCTCGGCGCTTTGTCCGGAGCAAATCTTCTCATTCACGGCGATGTTCCTCACGGCGCCGGCCTCAGCTCTTCTGCATCTCTTGAAGTTGCAGTCTGCTTGGCTTTGTTGGGGATCTCCGGAGAAGAACTCGAAGGTGCGGCGGTTGCCCGCCTTTGCCAGCAAGCGGAAAATGAATTTGTTGGCGCGCGCTGTGGAATTATGGATCAGTTTGTTTGCGTGCACGGACAAAAAGACCGCGCGCTTCAGCTGGATTGTCGTTCGCTGGAATATCGACTTCTCCCCGTTCCGCCAGAAGCGCGCATGGTGATCTGTAACACCATGGTGCGCCACAGTCTGGCGGCTGGGGAATACAACCAGCGGCGCGAGGAGTGCGAGGCCGCTGCTCGGTACTTTACCGAACGTTTGCCGATGGTCAGAGCCCTGCGCGACGTCACGATGGAGAACTTCGTAGAGTTAGGCGGACAATTGCCGGAGCAGATTCAAAAACGCGCACGCCATGTGATTAGCGAGGACGCGCGTGTGCTTGAAGCTGCTGAAGCTCTCACGAGCAAGGACCTAGCCCTGTTCGGCAAATTGATGACTGACTCGCACGCAAGCCTGCGCGACGATTTTCAAGTCAGTTGCGAGGAACTCGACCTGATGGTTCAGCTTGCCAAACAAAGCGACGGGGTCTATGGCGCAAGAATGACTGGCGGCGGGTTTGGTGGCTGCGCGATCGCGCTTGTGCAGGCGGATCAGGTCGAGCGATTCAAGACCACCATTGCCGCGGAATACGAGCGTGCTACCGGCCACGCGCCTGAACTCTATGTTTCTTCTGCTGCCACTGGCGCTGGCATTCTTTTCTGACCAGGCACTGGTAGCAATGGGATGGACCAGCGTATGAAGGCACTTTTACTCTCCCATTATAAGCATCTGGAAATCGTTGACCTTCCGGAACCATCTCTAGGTTCTGGCGAACTCCTTGTGCGTGTCGCTGCATGCGGTATCTGTGGTAGCGACGTCCATGGATACGATGGCTCGACCGGCAGGCGCATTCCGCCGGTCGTCATGGGACACGAGGCTGCGGGGACCGTGGTCGCCTGGGGCGAAGACGTGACCGGCTTTGCGAAGGGTGATCGAATTACCTTCGATTCTACCGTCTACTGCGGTTCATGCACGCCCTGTCGGCGAGGAGATGTGAATCTGTGTGACCATCGGCAAGTCCTTGGAGTTTCTTGCAGTGACTACCGGCGCGCGGGAGCATTTGCGGAATACGTCGCAGTTCCTTCGCGCATCGTGTACCGACTTCCAGAAAACCTCTCGTTTGAAGAAGCTGCCATGCTCGAAGCGTTATCCGTCGCCCTGCACGCCGTGTCGCTGGCACCTCTTCAGGGCGGCGAAACGGCCCTAGTTGTCGGTGCAGGGATGATTGGACTCTTGCTTGTTCAGGCCCTACGTACCGCCAACTGCTCGCGGATTTTCGTTGCAGACCTCGATCAATCACGGCTCGACCTAGCACAGACAGTCGGCGCCACGGATCTGATCGCTACTGGTGCGGACGTAGCGGAGATGGTTCTACAGCAGACCAGAGGACGTGGCGTCGACGTCGCCGTGGAAGCGGTCGGACGGAATGAGACCGTCCAAGTTTCAATCGACAGCGTCCGGAAAGGCGGAACTGTTGGATTGGTCGGCAACGTCACCCCAGAAGTGGCCTTGCCGCTACAAAAGGTGGTGACGCGACAAATTCGTCTCCAGGGCTCGTGCGCTTCGGCAGGCGAATATCCGCGGGCAATAGAGCTCCTGGCGTCGGGTGCTATCCGGGTTCGATCGCTGATTACCGCCGTAGCTCCGCTTGACCATGGCCCTCAATGGTTCGCGCGCCTGTATGCCCGTGAACCGCATTTGATGAAAGTAATTCTCACACCTGGAGTACGCACATGAGTGAGACGCTTTTCGAACTTAGCGGCCATGTTGCCATTGTGACCGGCACAAGCCGCGGGCTCGGCCAGCATATGGCGCGTGCGCTGGCGAAGGCAGGTGCTGACCTTGTACTCACCAGCCGCGAACCCGCTCGTCTGCTTCCGTTTGAAGCCGAGATCCGAGCCATGGGTCGCAGGACTCTTTCTCTGGAGCTCGATGTTCGCGATCTGCATAGTATCCGGACGATGGCGGCGGGCGCAGAATCACATTTCGGTCGTATAGATATTCTGATTAACAATGCGGGTTGCAATGTTCGCAAACCGGCTCTGGAAGTCACCTGGGAAGATTGGAACATGATTCTCGAAACCAATCTCCGTGGAAGCTTCTTCGTAGCGCAATCTGTTGCGAGCGGCATGATCGCGCGGCAGTACGGGCGCATCATCAATATCGGCTCAGTCACCAGTGTCGCAGGTTATGCCGGTTTGGGTCCGTACGGCGCGAGCCGCGGGGGCATCCGGCAGTTGACCATGAGCCTCGCCGACGATTGGGGTCGATATGGAGTCACGGTCAATTGCCTGGCACCCGGGTGGTTCCATACGGAACAAAACAAGGCTCTCTACGAGAATAAGGAGTGGGTCGCATATCTCTGTGACCGCATTCCGATAAAACGGCCTGGGCAACCGCATGATCTCGATGGCGCGGTTGTATTTTTGGCATCGGAATCGAGCCGCTATGTGACGGGACAGACCCTTCTGGTGGACGGCGGCATTTCAGTGGGTGCCACGCGGGCCTTGGTCGGGTCGCCTCCCACGGGGAATCAGCCAGCCGACCCTGGAAAGGTGCTGGGATGAGATCTGAGCGGCTCGGTTGTTCCGGACTTTCCCAGTTCCCATTAAGGGAAGCAAGACAGACTCAGAGAGCCGAAGACGAACACAATATATCCCGCCGTCTGAACTGCTTGAGTTAAACTCGGTTTCAGCAGCCGGTGTCATTCGCTATCACATCTCCGAGGAAACACCCCGTGTCAGAAACAAGAATCAAGCCTGTAGTCCTTTTTGCTCTTGCTCCTAGGCCGTGGGCTAACCGTTTTGCCGGCCCGGTAGAGCGTTAAATTGGCGATGGCTATTGGAGGCACAAGCGAGAGAACGGGACAATGAGCAAATTTGAGCTAAACAGCCAGCCGCACCGGCGATTTAATCCACTGCGGAAAGATTGGGTACTGGTCTCCCCGCATCGCACGCAACGCCCTTGGCAAGGACAGGTGGAGAGGTCGCAAACTGAGGAGTTGCCAAAGTACGATCCGAGTTGTTACCTCTGTCCAGGAAATCTACGCGCGGGCGGAGTGAAGAACCCTGTGTATGAAAAGACCTTTGTTTTCGACAACGATTTTGCCGCGCTGCGGCCGGATTTCCCGGACGGGAAATTTCGAGTGGGCGAACTGCTACGAGCGGAGAGCGAAGCGGGAACGTGCCGCGTGGTTTGTTTTTCACCTCGGCACGATCTCACGCTGGCGCGGATGAGCTGCACTGAAATTCAGGCTGTCGTAGATACGTGGTGTGACGAGTTTCTGCAATTGGGAAAGCAACCCCGTGTCCGAGCTGTGCAGATCTTCGAAAATCGTGGCGCCATGATGGGTTGCAGCAACCCGCATCCACACGGCCAAATCTGGGCCAATGAAACGGTGCCGGATGAACTGGCTCGTGAGAGTGCCTCGCAAGAAGAGTACTACCAAAGAAACAACTCCAGCCTGCTAGAGGATTATCTGCGCCTTGAGCTCGAGCAAAACGAGCGAATCGTCTGCGCGAATGAACACTTCGTCGCGTTAATTCCCTTTTGGGCAGTGTGGCCGTTCGAAACTCTGCTCATCAGTCGCCGTCGTGTGGCCAGCCTGCCGGAACTGAGCAGTCGGGAACGCGTAGGTCTAGCAGACATTATGCGGCGACTCACGATTCGTTACGATAACCTTTTCCTGGCGTCCTTTCCCTATACGATGGGATTTCACCAACGCCCGACGGATGAAGCAGCGCATCCAGAATTTCACCTTCATGCCCATTTCTATCCGCCACTGTTGCGCTCTGCCACCGTAAGAAAGTTCATGGTCGGCTACGAAATGTTGGCTATGCCTCAACGAGACATAACACCAGAAATGGCGAGTGCGCGGTTGCGGGAACTCTCCGAAACTCATTATTCGGAGAAAGGGTAACACTCGATTATGGAATCGCTAAACACTGTCGCAATTTGAAAGGATCACACAGGAATATGGCTAAAATGGCCAGACGCGAAATCCTGAAGACCGTTGTTCCTGCAATCACGGCGGCCGGCGTTCTGGCGCGCGGCTCTGTAGATCCCCTTTCTGCTGAAAATGGAGATATTACAGTTCCAGGCAAATCCCGCATCCGCCAATCCGCTTCGCGCTGGTGCTATGAGACGATTCCTCTCGATGAGCTCTGTGCAAAGGGCGCAGAGATGGGTCTGCAAGGCATCGATCTGCTCAACGAAGAAGAATGGGAAATTCCTCGGCGATTTGGTTTTGTCTGCAGCATGGGCTATGGTGGTGGCGGCGAGATTCCCAGTGCATTAAATCGCGTCGAGAATCATGCAAAGATTGAGGCCGCATTTCGAAAATCGATTCCCCAAGCAGCAAAAGCGGGAGTCCCCAACCTTATCACCTTTTCGGGAAACCGCAATGGCATGTCCGATGAGGAGGGCGTCAGGAGTACCGTTATAGGTTTAAATCGTATCAAGAAGATTGCCGAGGACCACGGGGTAACGATTTGCATGGAGCTCCTGAACAGCAAAGTGGATCATAAGGATTACATGTGTGACCACACCGCATGGGGTGTGCGGGTGATGCAGGAGGTCAACTCTCCGCACGTCAAGTTACTATACGACATTTATCACATGCAGATCATGGAAGGCGACCTGAGCCAGACCATTACCGAGAATATCCAGTGGATCGGCCACTTTCATACCGGCGGGGTACCCGGACGTCACGAACTCGACGATCATCAAGAGGTAAATTGGGTGGGAGTCATGCGTGCGATCGCAAGCACCGGCTTTGGGGGGTTCGTCGGTCACGAATTCATGCCGACGCGAGATCCCCTGACTTCGCTGCGTCAGGCTATTGCGCTCTGCGATGTCTGATGGTTGTCCCATAAATCCTAATTTTCGGCGCGTGCGTGCCGCGCGGGCATGTTAACCCGAAAAGTTGAAGGATCCGTAGAATCGTAGGGAGACCACTAACAAACGGTCTACGCCATCCAAGAGAGCAGTTGGGGAAGCGTGGCCGCGGCGCTCGACTCGGTTCCACGGGGGAGGGATGGAGAAATCGCCACAGCTTCGTTGTGATTCTCAAACCAAGCAACAAACATGGATTGAGTCGAGCCAGGCAGCCGCTGCTGGTTTAACCAATTGTAGTAGGCCGCCATATCTGCGTCCGTCAGAGACCCAATGGGATCGAGTTCCGGAGATTGCGAATTTGGGGCCAGAAGTTCATTCATCGGCTTCTGTCGCTGACGCGGAGCAAACCGCACGAGCAGAGTCACAGGCTGTGCCCGCCTTAACGCTTCGCGCGCAGCCCATTGTGCAAAGCTCGTGCTGAAAATCTGTGTTCCGGAACCCTCCGTCAAAAGCTTTGTCTTGAAACGGTCGAGTACTGGATCATCCGAAGTGGCGAAACCAAGGTCGGCAGGCTGCATCTGAGCCATGATCGTGCGCAGTGACTCCGGCCCCATGCCAGCTTTTTTGGTTTCCTGCTGGATTCTTTCGAGAAGCGCAGTCCGGGCCGGCTCAAGTCCCTTGTAAGACACACAGGTGATTCCTGAAGCATTTGGCAACGCTTGCTCGCCGTCGATATACCAGTGGCCATAGGGAATGGGGTGCGCGCTAGCCCGTGCAGCGATCACTTCGAGCAAATAACCCATGCCGTTTTCCGGCTGCACATTCGTGAAATAAGCACCGTGAGGCCGCAGTTTACGGAATAGGGGTTCCGGGGCGGAATCCGCTCCCTCTCCGATGACCGCAATACCGAGCCGTGCTACCACCGGCACCTCTGACGGCACGGCCTGCTGAAGGCGTTCGGCATATGCGAGAGCTGCCTTCCTGAATGCGTCCAATTGATGGGTGGTCCAGAGATGCGCGGAAAGCTGCTCAAGGAATTGCGCCGGCGTATTCACCCAGTCGAATTGCTCCAACCTCGGGGACAGTTGAATCTCAGCAAACCCCTCAAACCAGTCCTTGGTCTGTTCCGCTGATAGCGAACCGAGTTTGGAAAGTTCTCTCTCGATTGCCTTGCGTTCGGCGGGGAATCTGAAATCGTAATCGATCACTTCCCGCAGAAGGCCGGGGAGGAACGCGAGAGGCAGGCGCTTTAGGACCGCCAAGAAATCGAGGACGAGCTTCCTCGCCTCGGGAGGATAGCCGCTAAACGACTGGGGTTTGAGATCGCCAGGAAGCATATTGGTCACAGTAGAGCGGAAATGGGTTTTCCTCGGGAGAAGGTAGCGGAAAAGCCCATCAGAGCTCCTAGAGTTGGCACCAGATCGATGGTCTCGACCGGTTGATCGAAAACGACACCCTCGCGGATACCCGCGCCGAGGGCCATCATCCACGTGGTCCTGGAAAGCGCGTCGCCGGTGCGATGGTGCTGGAACCCATTGCCTCCGGAATCATCGTCGGCATCGCGGCCAAAGTCCGGGAGAATGAACATGGTTGTCTTGCCGCTATACTCAGGTTCGCTCTGAATGACCTTCCAAAGTTCCGCGCAAAGGCGGTCTGTTCGCCGGATGCCCTCGATGTACAGTGAATAAGCCCCGGCATGAGCAATATCAATGTCGTGCATGGTGACCCAGAGGAGACTGGGCGCCAGTTGGCGCATCAGACAGCGAACAACATAAACGGAAAGTTCATCTGGGCTCGAAAGGTTGCGCGCATGAGTCTTGAAATCATCTACGGATAGCTTGAGGATGGCCTCCATCTGATCGAGCTCAAACGCGTTGCCACCGAGCTCCGGAGCGTAGAGCGGAGTCTCGTAGCTGTCGCGCAGCAAATGCCCATAATCGGCGCTGCCAGAAGTGGCGGCACTCAGCAAATACTTCGGCAAGATCACCCTCGCGCCCGTCCCAACTCCGAACGAACGATGATTGCTCTCCCCGATGCGATTGAACCCGTTGCTCGGCGCAACCACCCAGGTATCGGAAGCAGGCCTCTTTGATTGCTTGCGGAAGTATTCGAAAACCGTGGGTGATTCCGGTGGCAGAGATGCAAAGTTATTGACCGTTTCGTAGGTGCCCGTAGCGAGGCTTGCCGTCGCAACGTAGTGTCCAAGAATGCCGCGGTTGACAACCTGCGTAAGAAAAGTGGACTGCGGAATCAGCTCACGCATCAGGTGCGGAATATTTCCCTGACCTTCGGGCGCAAACGTCTCCTGATCGCGCGCACCACCGCCGAAGGTGATGACAACGACTTTTCTCTTCGACTGCGGGGTAGTTGCGAAGAGCGGTCCAGGGCGCAGAAGCGCACTTCCCAATGCAACCCCGGCGGCAGAACGCAAGAATTCGCGCCGACTCAGAGCCAAAAGTCGGGTGATTTCGCGCGGGTTCGATGCACTGCCGCTCGATAACCGGGCCAGCGCACATGCTTCGTCGAGTGGGGAGCGAAAGATCATAACCATCCCACGGCGTTCGTAGAAAGTAGGTCACCAGAAAAACAAAGTCAAGATTGCCGGTCCGACTTCGACACGTTACATTCATGCTCATCGAAGGCCGCTCGCCCGAACACCACGAGGACGCTCAAGGCTTTGCTTCCTTGCCCTGCTGTTCGGCATAAACGAATTGGCGGATTTCCGCCCTTTGCTTATCGAGGTCGGAAAGGTGCTGCGCACGAAGCTCCTGGTAGACCTTGAACTCTTCCTGCGCCTTATCTTTTTCGCCGAGGCGGACATAGGCTTGCGCTAGCCGGTAATGCACGTCTGCCAAATCCGAATTGAGCCCTCGCGCTCGCAAGTACTCCGGGACAGCGTCGGAATATTTCTTTTGGTCGGAATAAAGGTTCGCCAGCTGGAGATACGCTTCCGCCAGGTTAGGATCGAGAGCAATGGCCTTCTTTAGAAGCGTTTCGATCTCTGACATATCCTGACTAGGGTCCTGCTCCCTCTTGCTCTTCCACACGCTCATTGCGTAGTAATAGACGGCGAGCCCATTCTTGGGTGCTAATTCCGCAAATCGCCGAAAACGCTTGATGACCTCTTCCGCCTGGCTCGGCGAGCTATCAAACGCTCGGTACAAAAACGGGTAACCCCGCGGATCACCGGGATTGAGATCGGCGGCCCGCAGCAACGATTTGACGGCGTCGTCATACTTTCCGAGGGAGTACAGAGCCATCCCGAGCCCGATGGCCATTCGGGATGAATCCGGACAGCGTTTAGCTCCCTGCTCAAAGACATCGATCGCCGGTTCCAAGGTTCGGTGCAGGAGAAGCTCGCTGCCCCAGTCAAAGATATTGCCTTCGCTCGGCTCCATGTGCGCAGCAGTTTCGAATTCGTTTGCGGCAGAGACAAAGTTGCCGTCTTTTTCCTCGACTTGCCCCAGAAGATTATGCAATTCAGCGGTGTTTCTCTTGCTGATGAGACTCTGAATTAACTGCCGGGCATCACTCAGCCGTCCGGAGAGGAGATAAGCAAGCGCCAAATCGTATCCGTTGTCGTAGGACGCCGGATCGATCCGTTGAGCGTGCTCAAGGTACGGTAGCGCTTCCGGAAGCCTATTCATACGCGCATACAACTCTCCGAGGTTGTGGTTGGCTTCGTAGTCCTCGGGAGCCAAGGCGCTGGCCTTCTTGAACTGCTGTTCTGCTAATTCGGTCTTTCCCAGGCGCACCAGGTTCGTCCCGAAGTTGGTTCTGGCGGCTGCGGATGTTGGCTGCAGGCGAACCGCCGTTTCGAAATGCGCGTTGGCTTTTTCAAACTGGGACTGCGAAGCATAAACGATGCCTAGCAATTCTTGCACTTCGAAACTTCCCGGGGCCTGTTTTAGAAGCTTTTCGAGTTGTACGGCTGCTTCCGGGTATTGGCCCGCTTCGTAAAGTGCTACAGCGGCTTGAAATTCACGGTCGAGGTCCTGCTGCGCTGCGCTATAGAGAGTGGCCGCGCCTACGCACACGAGCGCAGCAGACAGGGTACATGCCGTAAACCATTGGTTTAGGGTCACGATGTTGATTATCGTATCACCGCGCCCGGGTGAGAGTTTGCAGTCGCCCGAAGGCATCTCTTTCGAGGTGCCTCCCGCGCGAAGTATACGGATCAACTAAAAAAGGAACTTCAGCGCGAGCTGGATTTGTCGCGGATCGTAAGGCGCCAGACGCGTCGACCCGATTTCACCGAAATTCGAGCTGAGATAGTTTCCGGAACCCCCGATTGCGACTACGCCGTTTCCGCCGAAGCCGGGTGCATTGAAGGTTGGGTGATTGGCGATATTAAAGAACTCGGCTCGGAATTGCAGAGTCTTTGTTTCCTTAATGGGGAAGTTTTTGAAGATGGAGAAGTCCACTCGGTCGAATGGAGGACCGGGAACTTCTGTCACGCCTCCAAGAGCCGCGACGCCAGTCAGAGGCACGCATCCCGTGGGGTTACCCGCTTCCGGAACTCCACCGGGCCCAAGGACGCATGGCTGCGTGAAGGCGGCCGGATTCCCGAACCAACTCAGCTGACCGTTCTTGTCAGTATGAAGGCCAAGTTTCAGAGGCTCTCCTGGCACCCGTAAGGCCCCACAACCCAACCAAGAAGCCGTCTGAGACGGACAGGAGATCTGGATAGGCTGGCCGCCCTGGAAGGTCATACTCCAATTGATGCTCCAGCCACCGACAACCTGATTCGTAAATCCAGACGCGTCTGTTGCAAACTTCTTTCCCCTTCCAAACGGCAGGTCATAGGTGCCGCTGAAGTGGAAGACATTGCGAAGGTCCGCGGGGGAGAGGCCATAGTCACCACTGACACCGATGATGTTAGGGGCACGGTAACCGTTCGTGCCACCGTTAATCTGTCCGACGCTGCCACCGTTCAGTAGGTCATGGGCATCCGTCAGGGACTTGGACCAAGTGTAGGTAAAAAGGAACTGGAGGCCACTGGCAAAGCGCTTCTCAATCTGCGTTTGCAAGGCGTTGTAATTGCTATTTCCTTCCGTCTCTGCCTGACTGTTACCAATTCCAAAGTCGGGGAACGGAACCAAGGTATTTGCTGCAGTATTCACCGGGGCAATCACGGAGGGTTCGTTGTTGCCCGGGAAAACCTCCAGATGGCGCCCCTGAGTCCCAACGTAGGCTGCCTGCAAAGAGAGTGTCGGGGTCAACAGATACTCCAAGGTCAAATTCATGCCCATGGAATAAGGTGTTTTGTATTGGAACTGAATACCGCGCAGTCCCAAGCCAGTGGCATTCACGATCGCGGGCTGCAGGGGCGTGCAAGAGAACCCTGTTTCGAAGGTCGCGGTGAAGCCTGGCCCTGCCGTTGTGCATCCCGGGAAGGTATACGGAGTGACGGTGTTGGCCGGGAAGTAATTAAAGTTGAACTGGAACGGATAGTTTTCACCAAGGTTAGGAGAAAACCCGCGGTTCTCGAACCCGTTGTAGAACATCCCCCAGCCGCCACGGGCTACCAGCTTCGGAGACCACTGGTAGGCGAATCCGAGTCGCGGTGCGAAGTTATCGTATTGAGAATTGCCCAGCCCTTTGCCATAAATATTGGTGGTGGCTAGCTGTATCCCATCCTTTTGGAGCAGGGAGGTAAAGCTCGGGGAGAGTTCGCTCGTTAAAGGGTTGCCCAGTGGAATAATGTACATGGGATTGCCTGTCGGAGGACCACTGGGAACGAAGTTCGCCTGAGCAGAGTGGTGCTCAAAGACCAGACCAAATAAATCGTAGCGCACCCCAAGATTTAGGGTCAGTTTGTTTGTAACCTTAATGTCGTCCTGAAGATAGCCGCCATAATATTCCTTGCCGTTATCGGTAAGGGAGATGTTAGAGAGGTAAATGTTGCTTGAGCCCCCGACATAGTTAACGCCTCCTGGCACCGTCGAGAGCGTAGGCGTCAACAGGAAGTCCACGCGGCCGGTATTGCTATTGTTCTGCGTCGGAATGTCCGTGAAGGCTCCATTGTAGTCGAACTCGCCGTGTGACCACGGTGGCTGAAGGGTGGAGAATTTCACATGCTGGAACTCAAAACCCAGCTTGAACGTATGCTTTCCATAAATCTTGGTCACATCATCCGTGAGTTGGAACGTCGAGGTTACCTCATCGGACGGCAGGAAGGCGTTACTCCCCAAGGTCGACAGGCCGCTGATTCCGAAGGCCGGAAGGCCGCCGTTCAGTGCGGTTTGCGGAACGTCTTGAATCCCGTACTGAGCTGGAATCCCCAACTGATTGGCAACTGGGCCGCTGCGCGTGGTCTTCAGATAGTTGAAACCGACACGGAATTCGTTGATGAGCACGGGTGAGAAGGTATGCGTCCATCCGATAGCCGTCTGGTCCGACTGCGCCGTTTGATTGCCCTGTTGGAAGCCACCGCCATCCGCCACGCCCCCGAAGAGCCCCGGAATAAACTGCGGGTCGTCTACCCAACTGAAGCGCGCGAACGCCTGATCTCTTTCGCTGAAATTGACATCACCACGCACGTCGAAGGAATTGCTACTCTCTGTGAGTTTCGGCGAGTTCGCAAAGTTGTTGAAAAGCTTTCCTGTCGTTGGATTGGGATAAAGATTCATTAGCGAGATGGCGTTGGGATACAGCCGGTTTGCTGGAATCTGGTTCAGTTGGCAGGCGCTGACCATGTTGACAAAGTTCATGGTATTCGCTGGGCAACTACCAGATCCTAACGAACCGAAGGGGTTTCGAGCATAACCGCTGACGGGAGCTACAATTCCCGTGGAGGGATCGACCTGCCCTGCGGTAATTGCGCGCGTGGTCGACGGATCAAATACCGTGCCCAGCGGAAAGACGCGGCCTAGAGCATCCGTGACCGTACCCGATTGACCAGTGATGAGATCGGCAAAGTCGGTATAGTTGCTGTCTCTTTCCGCCAGAGTTGGCACCGTGCCGGTCTCGACTGTTCCCTGAACTCTCCGCAAACCCTGGTAATCCATGAAAAGGAAGATCTTGTTTTTCTTTATCGGGCCGCCTAACGTTGCACCGAACTGGTTCTGACGCAACTCTGCCCTGCCGATGTGGTTCGCATTCTCAAAAAAGTCCGCGGCATCCAAAGCGTCATTGCGGAAAAATTCCCAAGCGGAGCCGTGGAACTCGTTGGTACCCGACTTGATCGTAGCGTTGAGCACCGCAGCCCCCGAGCGGCCGAACTCTGCACTGAAGTTCGAGGTCTCGACTCTAAACTCCTGAATCGCGTCCACCGGAGGCAGCACGACGTAGTTCGTGCCGTTGAGGAAGTCGACGGTATCAGAGTTGTTGTCGATTCCATCGAGCAGGTAGTTGTTCTGAGCAGGACGCAAGCCGTTCGCCGAGAAGGCGCCTGAGGCGGCGTTCCCGCGGGTATCCGCTTGCGGAGTGTTGACACCCGCAGACACCTGCGCCAGGAACGTAAAGTTCCGGCCATTAAGAGGAAGGTTGTTGACGGTGTTCGTGTCCACGATTTGGCCGACTGCGGCACTCTGCGACTGAAGCAGCGGAGCTTCTGCATTGACCTCAACCGTTTGGCTGACGTTGCCGGGCTTTAGCGTGAAGTTCTGCACCACGTCCGCGCCAATGTTCACCTGCACACCCTTGGCCGTGACGGACTCGAAGCCGGCATAGGACACGTCGATTCTATATGAGCCAATTCTGACAGGAGAGAATTTGTACACACCTTCTGGACCGGTTGTGGTCGTAAGTGTGACTCCGGTCGCTTCGCTCGTAAGAGTCACCTTCGCGGCGGCAATTACGGCGCCGGACTGGTCGTTGACGGTGCCGAGAATAGAGCCACTATCAACCTGAGAGCGCGCGGGGCTCGCACAGATCAGCAGTACACCAATTGCAAGAACGAGGATAAAGAGGCGGTTCCAATTCATGTTCAACCTGGAATTCATTGGTAACCTCCACAAGGACCGCACTTGAACCCGCATGTTCTCGCCGCGGGCCCTTGCACCAGGGCCCGCGGATTAACGTCAGAAGTCCGGCTGCTTAAAGACAAATAACTAAACTAAGCGCTAATCAAGAAAGAGAGTTGTTTGTGTTCGACTCCGACAGACACCCCAAAACGGCCTTAAACGCTTAACCCATTGGGCGCTACTAGATCACGACATTTGCGATTTTGTCAAGAACAATTTCTCTTCTATACTTAACCTCACCTTGATTCAATCTATCGTCCCCACCGATTCAGGTGCGCAGATGTTTTCGAGGACAGACCAGAAATCTTATGACAATGACCATTCGGGATGTTGCGGTCGCGGCAGGTGTCTCTACTGCCACGGTCTCTAATGTGTTGAACAAGACCGGCAAGGTCGGGCGGCGAACTCAAAACCTAGTTCTCTCCACGGTGAAGCGCCTCGGATACCTGCCCAACATTCACGCACGCCGCCTGGCCTCGCGTGACACCCGCATGCTCGGCATCATCGTCTCTGATATCGAAAACCCTTTTTTCCCCGAGGTAATCAAGGGCTTTCTGGATCGCTCCCGCCAACTGGATTACGACGCGATTCTGAGTGACACAAATTATGATCCGCGACGAACGCAAGAGGCAGCCAGTCGCATGATTACTCACAACGTCTCGGGTGTCGCGATCATGACTTCGGAAATCAGCGCTCACTTAATCGCGGATTTTGCTCGCAGGAAAATTGCGGTTACATTCTTGGATGCGGGTCCGGCACGGGACTATGTGAGCACACTGCGAATCGATTATGCATCCGGCATCCAACAGGTCGTGCGACACCTCCACGAAAAAGGGCATCGGCGAATTGCCTTTGTCGCAGGACGACCTAAACTCAAATCCAATATGGCGCGACTGGAAGCCTATGAAAAATCCATGTTGGCCCTTGGCCTCAAACCTGGGCCGGTGCTTCACGGTGACCTGCGATTTGAAGGCGGGCTGACAGCGGGACTGGCCATCGCAAAGATGTCTACCTTGCCAAGCGCGGTCATGGCCGTGAACGATTTGACGGCCGTGGGAGTCATCAAGGGACTGACTTCTGCCGGCTTCCGCGTTCCTAGAGATATCTCGGTTACCGGTTTCGACAAGACGCGGCTCGCTGAGTACAACGTACCCTCGATCACGACAGTCGATATTCACCGCAACTTGCTTGGACAAATCGCGACGGATGCCTTACACGCACTTTGCAGTTCTCCTGCTCCTCAAGGTCGGGAGTACGAAATCTCGGCCGAATTAGTCGTGGGCCAGTCATCGGGAAAAGCGAATTCTTGAGGAGACAATCCTCTTCAAAAGGTTCCGAGCCTGGGCCGCTGAGCATTTTTCCTACAGAAAACGGAATGCGCTTGACGGTGTGTCGGTTTCGGACTGCTCCGAGTGGCTGCGCGGTTTAGCCCGATTCTATTCGGTGTTAGTATCCAAAGGTTATACGAAATTTTCGAAGTTTCCGCGAGAAACCAACAATGGCGCGTCAGGAAAAACAAGAGGGAAGGGTATCTCGCCGCGTTTTCCTTGGTGGGTTGCGTTATGCTCCACTCATTTTTCTTCCTGCGCCAATCCATTCGGCGGCGCTTCGACCCTTTGCCACTCGCGTGGCGAGAGAGCACGTTCCCGCCCTTAGCTTTTCCGACTATCGACTGACGCCACACTATCCAGCCAAATGGCCACTGGAGGATGTGCTGCGCTACGTACCTCCTGGCTCCGACGAATATGTGACAGAGAAATATGCGGCCGAGATTACACAACTGTTCGACCAATGGGGGCATGAGCTAAAGACTGATTCTCGTTCCTCAACTGAGCTAAAAGAGATACTTGCGCCCTCCCTCCGTGCTGCTTCCATGGTTCCGCAGGAGCAGACAACTTTGCGTTCGGGGTACGGGATCGAAGCCGTGCGCCGCAAATTCCCCAGTGAATTGACGCTGGGTCGCGAGCGCTTCCTGGACGAATTCCGAAGCTACTTGGCGCCACTCGAGCGCGTTATTACGGCAGAGTTCCAAATCATGGCCATTGAACAAACGGCCAGTTCACCTCCTTCAGTTCATGTAGAGATTCACTACGAACTAGTTGGCTCACTCGGAAACAACGAGCGAGAACAGCGCATTGGGCGCTGGATCACCGAATGGGTGCTTGATATGACCGGCGCCTGGCAAGCGATTCGTTGGACCGGGACTACGGAATTGGTAAGCCGTGCTCGACTACCCTTGTTCCATGAGGTGACTCCCCAAGCTCTCGGCCGGACAGAGTCCTACCAAAGTCAACTGCTTCGCGGAACGGATTACTGGCGCACGGTTCTGGATGGAGCGTCGGGAATCGACGTGTACGGTAATACAGGGATTGCTGCGGGCGATTTCGACCACGATGGTCTGGATGATCTTTATGTCTGTCAACCGTCGGGGCTGCCCAACCGCCTTTACCGAAATTGTGGTGATGGCACATTCGAGGATGTAACAGATTCTGCAGGAGTCGGCGTGCTCGACAGCACGGCATGCGCCCTGTTTGCCGATTTTGAAAATAGAGGACGCCAGGATCTCCTGGTCGTCTGCGGCAGTGGCCCCCTTCTCTTCCGAAACCAAGGCAACGGAAAATTCCTGCTCAAGCCGGACGCCTTTCAGTTTGCCAGCACTCCGACCGGAACATTTACGCACGCTGCCGCTGCCGATTATGATGGGGATGGACGCCTCGACCTTTATTTCTGCTCGTACAGCTACTATCTGGGGCTCGATCAATATCACTACCCAGTTCCCTATTTTGATGCTCGTAACGGTCCCCCAAATTTTCTTTTCCACAATGAAGGCAATGGCGTGTTCGAAGATCGCACCGAGGCTAGCGGCCTCAATGTCGACAACGATCGCTACAGTTTCGCTTGTGTGTGGGGCCATTCTTTACAAGGAGATTCTCCTGACCTGTACGTTGTGAACGATTTCGGCCGGAACAATCTCTACCGAAATAACGGAAACGGAACATTCACGGCAATTTCCTCAGTAGCAGGCGTCGATGATGTCGGCGCCGGCATGAGCGCTTGCTGGCTCGACTACGACAATGACGGTCATCAGGACATCTATGCGGCAGGCATGTGGGTGGCCGCGGGCACGCGTATTTTTGGCCAAACACAATTTCACAATAAGGAATCCGAACCGATTCGCGCGCTCTATCAAAGGCACATGCTCGGCAATTCGCTCTATCGAAATCTCGGAGATGGCAAGTTCCAGAATCTCGCCAAGCAGGCGGGCGTGGAAATGGGCCGTTGGGCTTGGTCCACCGATTCCTGGGACTTCGACCACGACGGTTTTCCGGATCTCTATGTCGCGAATGGCTATATCACCGGTCTAGATGACCGCGATGTTTCGAGCTTTTTCTGGCGTCAGGTCGTTTCCAAATCGCCCGAGACTGCCACCCCTTCTGAAAGTTACGAGCGAGGCTGGAATGCTATTAATGAACTCATCCGCTCTGACTCGACATGGAACGGTCACGAGCGTAACGTGGTCTTCGCCAACAATCGAGACGGCACGTTTTCGGATGTTTCGGGTATAGTCGGCTTGGATTTTCCGGATGACAGCCGTTCCTTTGCCTTTGCCGACATTGATCTAGACGGTCGCCTAGAAATCATACTGAAAAACAGGACCGCCCCTCAGATTCGGATTCTTCACAACGCGATGAGCGATGTGGGCTCATCGATCGTCTTTCGTCTGCGGGGCACAAGAAGCAATCGCGACGCGATCGGATCTGCCGTTACGATTGACGCCGACGGTCATCGACAGACCAAGTATCTGCAGGCTGGCTCTGGTTTCTTGTCACAGCACAGCAAGGAACTTTTTTTTGGAATTGGGAAAGTCGAGAGCGCCGTCCGGGCTACAGTCCGTTGGCCCAATGGTGACACACAGGTTTTCGAACAATTGCCCGTCAACCACCGCATCGAACTCGAAGAGGGCTCCCAGAACTTTCATGCCACACCGTTTCGGGCCTCGCCGCCAGCCTATGCTCACGGCAGCGAACCGGACATGGCGGAGCAATCGCCGGCCTCCGTGGGAACCTGGCTGCTCGAGCCGCTGCCCGCGGCGGACTTTTTGTTACCTGACCTCTCAGGCACGAACAAGCAGCTCTCATCTTTTCGCGGGCAGCTCGTACTTCTGCATTTCTGGACGATGGTAGCGCCTGGATGCCTCAAACAACTGGAACTTTTTCATAAGCATCAGGCAGATTTTGCCGCACATGACCTTCAATTGTTGTGTATCAATGTCGACAATCCCCAGGATCAGGTGCAGGTGCAAGATTTCGCCTCGCAGGAAAGACTCTCGCTGCCGTTCCTGCTTGCCACGGAGCAAGTTGCCGGCGTCTATAATGTGACATATCGCTTTCTGTTCGACCGCCGCAGGGATCTCGGAATTCCCACCTCCTTGCTCTTAAACCGCGAGAACCGCATCGTGAAGGTGTATCAAGGAGAGTTAGATTTGGTCACCTTGCTAAAAGACGCCCTAGCAATTCCGGACACTACAGCAGGTTTCTGGGAGAAGGCGCTACCCTTCCCCGGCAAGGTTTTTCGCGACGAATTCCAACGCAACAACCTCACCTACGGTGTGGCCCTGTTTCAACATGGTTACCTAGCGGAAGCCGCGGTGGCTTTCGAGCAGGTGATTGCCGCCATGCCCAACGATGCGGTCGCTTACTACAACCTCGGTACCTTGTATCTCCAGAGAAACGAGCCGGCTCAGGCGCGTCCTTACCTTGAGAAGGCCGTCAAACTTCGTCCTGCCTACGCCGAGGCTTGGAACAATTTGGGTATGGTCTCGGCGCAAGAGGGTCAGCAGGACGAGGCCATTCAGAATTTCCGGAAATCTCTCCTTCTCAGGCCAAGCTACGTCACGGCTCTCGTCAATCTCGGAAACCTTCTGCGCCGCAAGGGGGCGTTCGATGAAGCGCAAAAACTTCTGGACCGTGCGCTCGAAGCAGCGCCGAATAACCCCGACGCGAACTACAGCATGGGTATGCTCTACGCGCGGCAGAATCAACTGCCACAGGCAGAGAAATACCTGGGGCGTGCAGCAGAGTTGCGACCTGACTCACCCGAAGTCCTGAATAACCTGGGTGTTCTTCTCATCCGTCAAGGGCGATTCGCTGAGGCTAGAGAAAAATTCGAAACCTGCATCCGCGTCGCCCCGAGTTCCGATGAGGCGTATCTCAATCTAGCCAAGCTGTACGTCATTTTGAACGAAAAAGAGAGGGCCAGACAAACGTTGCAGGAACTGCTGCACCAGCAACCGGAGCACAAGTTGGCCCAGCAAGCGCTGCAAATGCTAAATTGAGGCTTAACAACTTTCCTTCTTCTCGCAGCGTGCAGGGAGCAGGTTCATGGTCACTGGCTACTCTGTTAGGCTCACCAGCAGAAAGTGGGGCCGGCAAACTGGGTTAGGAACAATCCTTGTAGTGCTGGCGCTGTCTGTATTTTGGGGCGCAGTCTACGCACAAACATCTTCGTCCAACAAACCGGGCATCAGGGCCCAAAAAACGTCGCCCTTTGAAGACGCGAAAGCGCTGCTCACCCAGGGCCGTCTCGAGGAAGCGCAGCACCGGCTCGAGGAGGAACTCAAAGAGCACCCCTCGAGTGCTGAAGGTTATGCGCTGCTGGGACTTGTGTATTCGGAACAGAAGAATACCACTGCAGCGCTGTCTGCCTTTGAGGAGGCACTAAAGCTCGATCCGAAATCGACTGGGGCTCGGAAAGGCCTGGGCAATCTGTATGCCTCAGAAGGAAAGATCGATCTCGCTGAGAAGGAGTTCCGGGAAGTCTTGCGACTCAGTCCCGGTGACCGTGACGGAAACTACAACTTGGGGCTGGTCCTCTTAGCGCAAAAAAAGCCGCTTGAGGCCGCAAAGTACCTCGAGCGAGTCCATCCGCAGGACATTGCTTCGCGCTTCAATCTAACGAGAGCTTATCTGGCAGCTGGACGAACGGCGGAGGGATTGAAAACCGCACGAGAGCTTTCAGCGGAAAACAAGGATAGCCTGCAAGTGCAATTCACCCTGGGCGTGCTCCTGGCTTCGGAAAAACAGTACCGTGCCGCGCAATTGGAATTGGAGCAGGCCAATGCCTTGCAGCCACAGACTTTCGAGATCCTCCACGATCTCGGCGGCGTGTACCTGAGAAACTCCGAGTATGCAAAGGCTGAAGTCGTTCTGAATCGCGCGTTGAAACTCAAACCCGATTCGACCGACACACTCTACTTGCTGGGGCAGGTTTATTCGGATGAACACAAGCCGGTCGACACCTTGGACGTTCTGATTCGGGCGCATAAGCTCGCCCCAGAGAATCCCGACATTATCTTTCTTCTGGCGCGTACCAGCATGTCCCAAAATTACTATGAGGACGCTATTCCGCTGCTAGAAGCCGGATTGAAAATTGCTCCCGACCGGATCGACCTGCATGCAGCCTTGGGCGAATGTTATTTCATGTCAGGCAAGGTCGAAAAATCGATCGCGGAGTTCGAGACGCTGATCCGGTTGGACCCCTCGGCACGTTCCTATGCGTTTCTTGGACTTTCCTACCGCCGTCTTGGACGCTTCGATGAAGCCAGAAAATATTTCGAACAGGGGCTTAAGAAAGATTTAAAGAACACGTCTTGTTTGTATAATCTCGGTTACATTGAGGAGCACCAGGGAAATTACCTGGCGGCGGAACATTTCTTCGAGGAAACGCTGCGCTCTAATCCGGATCATCCGGAAGCTTTGCTGGAACTCGCGAATCTCCGCATCAAAAGCAAGAAGTTCGAGGAAGCCGAGGTACTCCTCAAGAGATACATTCAGGTGAGCCCCACCCCCGCGCCCGGATACTACAAGTTGGCGATGGTCGAGCGGAGCCTTCATCAGACGGAAGCCGCCCAACGCGATTTGGCCATATTCCAGACGCTCTCCAAAGACGCCTCTACCGGCCCCCTTCCTTATCAACACTTATTCGATTACTTGGACAACCGGTCCAACCTTTCCCGCCAAGAAAAAACGCAACGCGATCTTGCCGACCTGTCCGAACAGATCCAGAAACACCCGGATCAGCCTCAGGATCTCTATCTTTTGGCCGAGGTCTATCTAAAACTGGGCAAAGTGGACGAGGCCCGCAAGGCCATCGAACAGTTGGATCAGTTGAGCGCCGGAGATTCCCGGACGCAGACTGGAGTGGGAGTCTTGTTCGCACGATACCACCTCTATGACGACGCCATCCGCCATTTTCAAAATGCATTGCGGACCAATCCTGATTCCGATGACTTAAAGTTCGACCTTGCCGACGCCTACTTTCGCAAAAACATGTATCAGCAGGCTCTCGATATCGCCCAACAGGAGTCTGTCAACGGGCAGCGCGATGATGCTTATCTTGCTTTACTTGGAGATATCCAGGCGCACTTGGGGCAGACCGCCCAAGCTGAGGAGATTTATAAGAACGCAATCGAGCGCAATCCGGACAGCGATCAATACTATCTGTCCCTCGCACTATTGCAACTTCGTCAGAACGAACTGACAAGTGCACAACGAACGTTACAGCAAGGTCTAGCTCGAATTCCAGCATCAGGTAAACTTCTCTGGGGGCAAGGTCTGCTGTCGGCCCTCGAAGGCAACACCGCACAAGCGGCTGAGCACCTGGAACAGGCCGTCGATCTTCTGCCGGAATGGTCGGGCAGCTACTCGACACTCGGCGTTTTTTATTACGAGACCGGAAGGGTCGACAAAGCGAAGGAAGTGCTAAACCGCTTCAAAGGCAGCGGTGCGGGCGGAGGATTCGACGTTAGCCGGATCGAGGAGGCTCTTGAAAAAGCTCCGGCGATGCCGCTCATTGTCAACGAACCCATGCCGATGGCGAGCCGAAAACAGTTGCTGCAATTTGCGCTTTCCATCGCCGATCGGACACTCTGATTCCGTTCTTGAAGGAACGGCGAGTTGAGAGGTCCTTGCCCGGGCGCTAGAATCGAGCGAGGTTCATTTTCGTAGCACAGAAAAAATCGGCCAAGAATGCTGAATAACATCAGGAAGATGGGCAAGGCGTCCAGTTTGAGCGCACTATCCGCTGCAAGCGCTCTGCTGGGAGCTTTACTCGGGTACGGCGCTGTAGTTGGAACTCAAACCGGGCCATCCTCCAGCCAAACGGCGCATAAGGATACCCCCATTCCCGTCCGCTTCACCGATATCCGCAAGTCAGCAGGTATTACCTTTGTTCAGGACTCCACGCAAACGGAAGAAAAATATTACCTCGAGACGATGGGTACTGGCGTCGCCTGGATCGACTACGATCAGGACGGTCTGATGGATCTGTTTTTCGTGCAGACTGCCGCTACCGACGCCTACACTCCTCCACATCCTTTGCGATGCGCCCTCTATCACAACAACGGCGATGGCACGTTTACCGACGTCACAGAAAAGGCTGGCTTGGGAGGAGAGGGCCATTACGGCCAGGGTGTTGCCGTTGGGGACTTCGACAATGATGGCTACCCCGATCTTTATGTCACTGGCTATGGTAGCGCTATTCTCTACCACAACAACGGCGACGGAACGTTTACCGACGTGACCGCCAAGGCCGGCGTAGGAGACCTGGGACAGTGGTCTACCAGCGCAGGGTGGTTTGACTACGACAAGGACGGTTGGCTCGATCTGCTCGTCACCAACTACATCGAATGGAGCCCCAAAAACAATATCTGGTGCGGCGAGCACCGGCCTGGCTACCGTTCCTACTGTCACCCCGGCAACTACCGAGGGCAAAGAACCAAGCTTTTTCACAACAACCACGATGGTACTTTCACGGATGTCAGTGACGCATCGGGTGTAGGTAAACCCGAATCGAAAGGCATGGGTGTGGTGCTGGCAGATTTGAATAATGACGGCTGGACCGACATTGCCATCGCGAATGATTCCTGGCCCAATTTTCTTTTCTTCAACAAACATGACGGCACATTTGAGGACGCCTCGTTTGTTTCAGGCCTGGCAGCGAGCGAAGACGGACGTTACGAAGCGGGCATGGGCATCGATTCGGCGGACGTGGACCGCGATGGCTGGCTGGACATTTACATTACCCACCTCGATTTCGAATTGAACCGCCTGTATCACAACAACCACAACGGAACTTTCGACGATTACACTTTCACTTCTGGCATTGGCAATAAAGCCATGGGCTTGAGTGGCGTTTCCATGAAATTTTTGGATTACGACAACGACGGATGGCCGGACATCATTCAAGCGAACGGCGCTATGGTCGATAACGTTCACCTCTACCATAGTGAGGTCTCTTATAAGGAGCCTCTGCTGATGTTTCGCAATCTCGGAAAGGGCCAGTTTGACAAAGTCTCCGATTCACTTGGTCCGGATTTTATCCGTCCCATTGTTGGCCGGGGGCTGGCTACCGCCGATTTCGACAACGACGGGGACCTGGATATTGCCGTAAATGTGCGCGGCGATTATCCCGTCGTCCTGCGGAACGACGGCGGCAACGCCAACCATTGGATAGAAGTTCTCCTGATCGGCACGCGCTCGAACCGCGATGGGATTGGCGCGTCGCTAAAATTGACGTCGGAAGGATTCGTGGAAGTGGAACAGGCGAAGGGTGGAATGGGTTACATGTCCGCCAGCGATCCGCGCATTCACTTTGGTCTCGGCAAGCGTACCCGGATTGAATCACTCGTCGTCACTTGGCCCAGTGGGCAAGTGGACAAGCTGACGGATCTGCCAGTCGACAAGATTATTGTGGTGAAGGAAGGTGCAGGTATCGTGGCGCGGAACTTCCCAAAGGTGCCCAGCCGGTAATTATGTATACTCCACGTCGACGTTTTCTTGGTTCCTCCCTGGTGGCCCTGAGCGCATCGTTGCTTGAGCCTCTCACAAATCCTCTGTGGAAGTGGAGAGGCTCGACCGCCCTCGAGGCCAAAACTCCGCTCAATGCCCCGGCTGAATCCGTTAAGTTTGTCGACGTGGCCCGCGAGGCTGGTCTCACAATACCTAATGTTTGGGGCGGCATAGAACACAAGCGGCTGATCGTTGAAGCCAAAGGCAGTGGCTTGGCTTTCTTCGACTACGACAACGACGGATGGCTCGACATCTATTTGACAAATGGATCGCGTCTCGAGGCAAAATGGCCGGAAGGCGCCGCTCCAACATCACATCTGTACAAGAACAACCGGGACGGTACATTCACGGACGTCACCGAGAAATCCGGCTTGGGACGGACCGGCTGGCAGACCGGCGTGTGCGTGGGAGATTACGACAACGATGGTTGGGACGACCTCTTCTGCTGCTTCTGGGGCCACAACATCCTTTTTCACAACAACGGTGATGGCACTTTTACCGATGTTACCCGCAAAGTAGGCATCTACAATGAGAACGTCCGCTGGGGCGCTGGGTGTGCGTGGCTCGATTATGACCGAGACGGGAGACTGGATCTTTTCGTCTGCAATTACATCAAGCTTAATCCTGACGAGGTCCGCCATCCGAACGATGCCGCTGCGTGCCAGTGGAAGGGGGTCCCCGTCATGTGCGGGCCGCGCGGACTTGTCGGCGACACAAACCAACTCTTCCACAACAACGGTGATGGCACGTTCACGGATGTTTCCGAAAGGGCAGGGATCCTGAAGCCTGGACCACGCTATTCCATCAGCGGGGTCTCCTACGATTTCGACAACGATGGCTGGCCGGATATCTATGTGGCCGTGGATTCCGAACCGAGCATCCTGTTTCACAACAATCACGACGGCACGTTTACCGACGTGGCGGTGGCCGCAGGTTGTGCCTACAACGAAAATGGGCACGAACAGGCCGGCATGGGTATCGCCGTCGGCGATTACGATTGCGATGGGTGGCTGGACATCTTCAAGACCAACTTTGCCGACGATACCTGCAATCTCTACCACAACAACGGTGATGGCTCGTTCACGGACGAGGCTTTTGCCTCGGGTGTAGGGATCAACAACCAGTACGTCGCCTGGGGTTGTGGTTTTATCGACTATGACAACGACGGCTGGTCGGATATTTTCCAGGTAAATGGACATGTCTACCCGGAAATCGAATCCCACAACATGAACCAGACCTTCAAGAATCCTCGGCTAGTCTACAAAAATCTCGGGGGAGGCCGCTTCAAGGATGTCTCCGCTGAACTCGGCCCGGGTATCAGCGAGCGCTTCTCGAGCCGCGGCGCCGCGTTTGGAGATTACGACAATGATGGTGATATTGATGTTTTGGTTTTGAATATGAATGATGTCCCCTCGCTTCTTCGCAATGACGGAGGCAATTCAGAAAACTGGATCAAGGTCAAATTGATCGGAACCCAATGCAATCGCACCGCGATCGGAGCTCGCGTTCGTGTGCTCACCGGAAACCACTCACAGATCGATGAAGTGCACAGTGGCGGAAGCGTCATGTCGCAATCCGACCTACGGATTCATTTTGGATTAGGTAAGGCGCCGGTGATAGACGTCCTGGAAGTCAAGTGGCCCACAACACAGCGAGTGGAGCGCTTCACGCAGGTGAAAGCGAATCAGATCATCACCATCGCTGAAGAAAAAGGCATCATCGCGTCCGTCAAAGCTCACACGAAATAGTCAAACGCGCGTGATCCAAAGAAATCACGGGGCAACGCGTTGGTTCGCCGCAATCCACTGCATGACCGTATCTCGCAGACCGTCGACAGTCACCGGTTCGGACTCATGCAAAAGGGAGAATTCCGGAGGAGCAACCACGTAGACCTCCCCGAGACTCGCGGCGATACACAGGCATACCGTATTGCGCTGGTATTCGTCGAAGCGGCTGGCTGCCAACCATATGTAAAGCGCCATGACCTGCGCATCGAGGGCACTTCCGGGCAGATCGTCCACTGCAGGCAGGGGATTGATCTGCTCCTGATTCTCAAATATCGCAACACTGGTGAATGGTTTCGGTTTACTGCGTACCCCAAATTGCGCGACGACCACGGAGGGCCGGGCGCGGCGAAATGCTTCCGACACACCCCACTCCACAAAGGAATTTGCGTAGATCAACGCGCCATTGCCACTGAGATAGAGAGAACGCAAGAATTCCCGGATGACCGGTTCCGAGGCTACTTCCGGCGGACACCACGGCGAAACGTCGGTCTGACGGAGTCGTGCATACACGGCATCCGCATCGGCCAAATCTTTCTGCATGGTGTTGATCTGGTGGGAAAAATTCTCGCGAAACTCGGCGAGTCGAGGATAACTGATGAGTATGGCCGGTGGCGTACTCGCGCCTGTAGGGATTCCCTTAAGCGCAGCTTCGACGAGGTTTCCTCCCGCGTCGATGATCCAAGTGTCGGCAAAGGAAACATTCGGCTGCTCGGCCATGATTTCTAGTAGCCCACTACCTTCTCGAGCCTGACTAGATCCAATAAGAATTTCCGCCAAACCGAGGGGTGCTGTTGGCGAAACGGACTGAAGTTTCAGCGGACGGCCGACGCCCTCCCACTTCCGCCAAACCTTGCTGGGTTCAAGTGGCAGCCGCGCAGGAATTTCCATGAGGATCAACCGCTTGCCTTCCGTGTCGTTCCGGGGCTCCTTGCCTCTGTGCTCTTCCGCCCTGTCGAAGACCTTCTGAACGGCTTTGCGCCAGTCCTGGTAATACGGTGAACGGGCAAGCAACGACGCATTTAGAATGGTCTGCTCCTCGGTTGAAAACTGCCAGCTACGCACACCCATCTTTTCTTCGAGTTGCACGATCTCTCGAAACAGATCTGCGAGCTGCGCATCTGTCAGATTGGCAAGATAGAGCAGCAAACTTAGAATCGACTGCCGCTCGTACGGGAACAGATACGACCAATCGCGAATTTGTTGACGAGTGAACGGTTGAAACGTGATCGGCAGGCGCTTCATCAGCCCCTTATTCAGGGCTTGCTGCAGTTGCGGTGGCAACTTTCTCTCTGCTTGCGAGGACACCGTCTGACTCTCCCTCACACGCGTAACTCCAAGAGCGGCTTGCCCTGAGATTCCACCGATGGACATCCTAAGAGGCCCGCAAGGGTACAACACAGATCCACATGCTGAATGGGCCGTTCGATAACTTGGGGCTTACCGACTCCCAAGCCCAGCGCCAGCATCCACGTGGACCGCGTCGAATCGGTGTTCCCGCGATGATTGAAGAAGCCATTCGTCGTCGATCCATCGGGATCGCGGCCGAACTCGGGGAGCACAACCATGGTCGTTTTGCCCCTGTAGTCGGGATTTGCCTGAATCTCCTGCCACAGTTCGTAGGCGAGCCGATCACCGGTTCGAATGCCCGCAACATGAAGAGCGTAGGAGCCGAAATGCGCGACCTCCACATCCGAGAAGATGACAACCAGGAGTCGTGGTGAAAACTTACGCATAACTTCGCGACTGACCAGAAATGTAAGCTCGTCTCCGGACGTCGGACCACCGCTGCGCACAAAGGTCGTGATGGCTTCTTCGACGGTGCCGCGCACGCGCGGATCGAGACGATTGGTCCCGTCGGAGACTGTCCAACCTAGTCCTTCGTAGTTCCCCGCCTCGAGCATATTTTCGAGTTCGGCTTCGACCTTCGCGCGATCAGCCATGTTCCTGCTTCGACCTGTTCGCAGGGCGTTGGAAACTGCAGCAACCATCAACTGCTTCGGGAAAACGACGTTTGCGCCGTAGGGAGGTCCAAAGTTAGCGGCAGAGCTCGCCCCAATCTGGCTTGTGAGCGCTTTATTGCTGGCGATGACCCAGGTATCGCTCCGTTCCGCACCAAACTTCTTACGAAAATATTCGAACAATGTAGGTGTCGTGGGCGGCAGTTTGCCCCAGTCGTCCACGTGCTGCCAGTTCCCGGTCAGAACGCTCGAAATGGCGTTAAAGTGCGCCGTCACTCCTTCGTTGCGGACGTCGCGGAAAAATAGGCTTTGTGGAAAGAGATCATTGGCGAGGTGCGGAATGTTCTCGATACCATCAGTCGAAAAGGTCTCCGCGCGGCGCACACCACCAAAAATCACCGCAATTACACGCTGTCCGGAACCGTCCGTTCCCTGTCGGCCGCCGGCAAAAGCACTCTTCGGGAAATTCATCCGAGCGAGCATCACGCCGATGAGACGCAACAGATTCCGTCGCCGCCAGTCCACGGACTCTCGCGCATCGGAGGGACAGAAGCCCGATCCGGCATCAGGGATAAGGTTCATCGTTAGGCGTGGCTCCGTCAGCCTTGTAAGTCTACTCCCGTGAGCCAGAGAGGGGCGGTGTCGGTCGTCACGGATGAATGCGGGCTGCCCATCCGCCGCCGGGGGCGAGCTTTACTTTCAGCCTCGTGGTTCGGTTCACATCCATCCGTACCAGTTTGTAGTCGCTGCCACTGCGGTCGGCGTTCACACCGTCCTGATAAGCTTCCATATGGAAATTCCCTTCGGGCAAGAACGAGAAATCGATCTCCAACTCTCGTCCCGTCCAGTTGGTCATGGCGCCAACATACCAGTCACGGCCGTTCCGCCGGGCGACCGAAACGTACCCCTGGACTCGTCCGTCTAGCGCTATCGAATCGTCCCATTCCGTGGGTACGGCTGCGAGAAATTCCATGACTTCCGGCTCACGCATGTAATTCGAGGGACTGTCCGCGAGCATCTGCAGCGGGCTTTCGTAGACGACGTACATGGCCAGTTGATGGCAACGCGTGCCAAGGCTCATCGGCCGATGCATTAGCGGCGCAAAGTTTGCCTTCGATGCGTTCAGCATTGCGCCAGGCGTGAAATCCATCGGTCCAAGGAACATACGCGTGAACGGCAGGGTGACGTTGTGCTCCGGATCTGGGTCCGTGCTCCACTTGCTCCATTCCAGCCCTCGCACGCCTTCTGTACTGATGAGGTTCGGCCAAGTCCGCGTCATGGTGGCCGGTTTCTGATCGCCATGAAAATCCACCAGCATCTTCCGTTTGGCCGCTTCCCGGCTTACCCGGTGATAGTATTCGATTAAGGGCTGATCGCTGCGTTGCATAAAATCGACCTTGATGCCCTTAATACCCCATTTCTGGTATTGATCAAGTGCTGGAATCAGCTGGTCATCAAGCGTTTTCCAAATCACCCACAGGATGACTCCTACATTTTTCTGCTTCGCATACTCGGTCAGCTCTTCCATGTTGATTTGCGGCACGACTTCGAGGGCATTGCCCAATTTGTACCAACCTTCGTCCAGAATGATGTATGGGATCCCGTACTTCGCGGCGAAATCAATGTAGTACTTGTAGGTCTGCGTATTGATCCCGGCCTTGAAGTCCACACCATAAATATTGTTATCATTCCACCAGTCCCAGGCGACCTTTCCCGGCTTGATCCAACTGGTGTCCGCGATCTGCGAGGGTTTCGCCAGCAGCCAAACCAGTGGATCCGTGAGCAGGTCAGCGTCCCGGTCAACGATCCCGAGTACACGCCAGGGGAATGTACGGCTCCCCGCGGTAACCGCGATATAGTCGGTACTCTCGATCACCCGCAAATCGCGATCGCCTATTAGTTGCTCCTTAAGCGGATACGGTGGAAAAGTAGCCGCAAGTGCGCTTGAGCCTGTGCCCCTCAGCCATAGGCCTGGATATTCCTCTACGTCGGATTCCGCGATGGCCACTTTTGCGTCCTGGCCAACGTCCACAACCGCAGGAAGACTCGCGAGGAACGCGGGGATAATTTCATACAGACGTTGCGGCGTGTATTTGCGCTCGTTATGCGAGAAGAAACTGTCCTCCTGAGGGTAGAAAACCGGGAAATTGGCGGCGAAGCGGAAGTTCGCCTCCTCCCCATAGATTTTCACCTTCTCCACAGGAAACGAGGTTTCGAAGCGGTAGGCCACCCCTTCGTTGTAAGCGCGAAACGCTACGGCATATCCCCCGTCCAAATTGATGCGAAGCTCGTTGTAATTTTCCCGGATTTTCGCAAACTTCTGCCGCACAGCTGGCTCCAGAATCCGGTCGGCATGGCTCTCCTTGACTCCTACGACTTTTGCGTCGCGCCCCAGAACCCTATGATCTACATCCATGCTGAGCGAAGAGTCTTCCATGATCGCTCTTCCCTTGAGGACCACGTCATAGCGGATCCCCTGTGCAGTACGGATTCGGACCTCAATGCGCCCGTCCGGTGAGCGCAGGTCGTAACTTCCCTGCCCGTTGGCGGAGTGCACCAAGCTGAACAGTACAAACAGCACCGCCATGGAATTTGCAAAAATGGTTTTCATGGTCCACTCTTTCTTTCACGTTCGCCTGAGCCAAGCCCAGATGCAGTTCGAACAAATCGGTTCAAGCTTTTTCTGGAGCAACCTCATGGAGTTCAATCTGGATTTGCTGGGATCCGAGGACCGGATGTTTCGCCGTCAAGCGGACCGTCCCTGGCTGTTCCTTTGCGCGAATCCAGACTGCCCCCGTGCCGCCAACCAGTGCTAACGGGTTATCGCCAATCAGCACGGCCGGGCCTTCCAATTGCAACGGAACCGCATTGTTTGCGAACGGACGGATGACACCGAATTCATCCATCACGCGCAGCACCACCCTCGTCGTATCCGCCCCGTCGGCGTTTAATTGCATCTCGTCCGGAAGCAAGGCAAATGTCTGATCAATACCCTTGCCTGAGAGAGTCTTTGCGATCATCTGCTTACCTTCCAAATATCCTTCAATGCGCAAGTCTCCCCAGTTGTGGACAGCTTTCTCCAAATCCACGGTGAAAGGTGCGTAACGTAGGTGCGGGAATTGCGCTCTGTCTGGTTCGGCTTCGGCCACCAGCCGGCTGCCAATATAAAATTTCAGGTGGTCGCAGTTCGAACAAACCATGGCCTTGGTAAAACCGATCGACTCGTCCCCCCGAGCCCACGAGAAGGCTGGCTCCAGAACAATTTCCTCCTCCGGATCGCATTGCGATTTGTAAAAACCGGCGGCAGCTTTCGGCTCCCGGAAGATGTCCATCACGCCGTGGTAACAGATGCGGTCACCAGAACCAAAGTCAGAGTGCGTATTGTAATCGAAAGCGCACCAGCCAATGCCACCGGCATACCGAGGATCGGAGGCCAACTGGTCGTGCACGCGCGCATGACGAATGGTGTGTTCCATCACGCGCTCCTTGTTATCAATTGTCTTCGTGGGATAGGTGTGGCCAACAAATTCCGTATTCAGGTAGCGCGGATGATTGGGTGGCTTTAACGGCCAGCCGAAGTCGTTCATGGTGAAAACATCTTCGAGAAACTCGGATTCCTGAAAATACCGGATTCCTCCGGTCGGCCGCGTTGGATCAAGCTTATGTGCGAGTGCATTCGTGCGAATGTAAAAGTCATGATCGTCCTTGGATTCGTTGATACGTACTCCCCACAGGACAATGCTCGGATGGTTCCAATCCCGCTCAATCATTCGTTTCACGTTATCGAGGGAGATCTGCTTCCAGTCCTCATCTCCAATGTGCTGCCAACCGGGGATTTCTTCAAGCACCAGAAGACCCAGTTCGTCGCAGGCGTCCAAAAAATGCCGCGACTGCGGGTAGTGCGAGGTGCGCACGATGTTGCACTTGAGTTTCTTTCGCAGAATCACGGCGTCCTCACGCTGGACTCGTCCGGGCATCGCTTGTCCGACGAACGGGAACGTCTGATGGCGGTCGAGACCCCGCAGTTTGACAACTTTTCCGTTCAGTTCGAAACCGTGGTCGGTAAAAGTGGCCTCACGAAAGCCAACCCTGCGGGTATCCGCGTCCACAACTTCCAACCCACGAAGCAGGCGGACTTCGACGGTGTAAAGATGCGGTTTCTTAAGGTCCCAGAGCTTGACTTCTTTCAAATCGCCCAGGCGGAGAGTGCGCACGACCGGTTCTTCCGCGGCCGGGGCGGCAGGGACCTGCCCGGTGGCCCTGCCAAGCACGTCCTCCCCATCCCGCAGTTCCACTTCGAGTGTCAGAGGCTCGCTTAGTGCCTCGACGTGCCGTACGTGCGCGTCGACCTCCACGCCAGGATGCGATGTCATACCGTCCTTCGGCCGGGCGAAAATGTTGGAAAGGAAGGTACCCGGCACGATACGAAGAGAAACTTCCCGGTAGATTCCGCCAAAGGTCAGGTAATCGACCTGATAGCCGAACGGGGGAATATCCGGCCGCTCCGTGGAGTCCAGATCAACCACCAGCACGTTCTCCCCAGTGAAATCGATGTGTGGCGTTAGGTCAAAGGAGAACGGCGTATAACCGCCTTTATACTCGCCAAGGCGCACGCCATTGATCCACACGGTTGATGCAAGCATTGCACCTTCAAAATCGACGAAAACAAATCGACCACGCGCCTCGGGTGGCAGCTTGAATCGGCGGCGATACATGGACACAAATTCATAGGATTTGTCGTCGAAACTATGCCAAGGCAACGGCACGTTGGTGTGCGGTAGGACCACAGATTCAAATGCGGAGTCGTCAAAATTCTTTCCGTGGGCAGCCGCAATTACCGAGGGGTGGTATCGCCAGTTGCGATTGATAGGTAGAATCATTCGGCCGTTCACCGTGGTAACACTCGACTGCGTCGGACTTCCGTTTCTAGCGGGCGCCAGGGTCGCTCCCGCCAGCACTGTTCCGGCTGTTTTCAGAAAATCTCGTCTGTGCATATTGGTCCTCTTCACCTTGGGGGTAAAGGCAGCGATTCGAAAGATTGCAAGGGATCTTAGCAGGTTTGGCAAGGACTTGCAGACAGGGTAAAAATCACTATTCTGTCGCATAGGGACGCCCGGTCGCCCAATTTACATGATTGATTGGCAGTCCGCGCCGTTGATGTTCCCGAAATTCTCACAGCGCAACACCCCCCCGCGTGTTTCACGCCGTGGAGAAAGGGGGCACAGCCCGTCGCGTATACCTTTCTGCTTGCGGATGGCATGACATTTGGACCAGCGAACGCTTCGACGGTGGCCGGGAGATTAGCCACACCGTAGATCTCGAGACAATGCCAATCTACGTGCGCGCGGGATCAATCCTACTGATGGGCCAAGTGAAGCAATGGAGTTCGGAGAGAGTCGACAGTCCACTTTCGGTCAGAATCTGCCGTGGTGCCGATGGTTCCTTCCTGCTTCACCAGGAAGACGGGGTGTCCTTTAAATATCGAAGAGGCGAATGGATGGGAATTGCAATGACATGGAACGACGCGGCTAGGACACTAAACCTTAGTTCGCACAGGGCTCGCGTATGTTGCCATCGGAGCGACGGGTCATGACCGTCCAGTTGGGTAGAAGCACCCGGAATGTGACTTTCGAGGGGAAATCTGTAGCAGTCTCATTCTGAATGTATCTGTTATCGTGTCATGAGCTTCTGGGGTGTGTCGAGCGAAAGCGCGAGGAGTTGGGACTTGAAGACTTTTCACATTGCGGTAATTCCCGGGGATGGCATCGGAAAAGAAGTGGTTCCTGAAGGGATCCGTGTCCTAAATGCCGCGGGACGGCGGTATGGCTTCGAACTCGATTGGCATGCGTTCAATTGGAGCTGCGACGCTTACGTAAACACGGGCAAGATGATGCCAAGCGACGGTCTCGGCCAGCTCCGCCGATACGACGCCATTTTTCTGGGCGCTGTTGGACGCCCAGATGTACCAGACCACGTTTCGCTTTGGGGACTCCTGATCCCTATTCGACGGGGTTTTCATCAGTTCGTTAACCTACGGCCTGTGCGCCTTTTTGAGGGTATCGAGACTCCGCTGAAGAATTGGAGGCCGGGTCAAATCGATTTCGTGATCGTTCGAGAGAACAATGAAGGAGAATATTCCAATATCGGCGGCCGCATCTATGAGGGAACAGAAGAAGAAACAGCTGTGCAGCAGACCGTCTTCACGCGCCGTGGCGTAAATCGCGTGTTGCGCTTCGCTTTTGACCTTGCCCGCAAAAGAAACAGGCACGTCACCTCCGCAACAAAATCAAATGGCATCATCCATACCATGCCCTTTTGGGACGAGTGCTTTCATGCCTTGGCTGTCGAATATCCGGACGTACGGATAGACCAGTATCACATCGATATTCTGACGGCTCACTTTGTGCTTCATCCCAATTGGTTTGATGTGGTTGTGGGCTCAAATCTTTTCGGAGATATTCTCTCTGACCTGGGCCCTGCGATTGTTGGAGGGATAGGGCTTGCGCCTTCCGCAAACCTCAACCCGGGGAAGGAGTATCCTTCGATGTTTGAGCCGGTCCACGGTTCCGCGCCGGATATAGCGGGGAAGGGCATCGCCAACCCCATCGGGCAGGTCTGGTCCGGTGCCCTGATGCTGCGGCACCTTGGAGCCGAGGAAGCAGCAGACGCCGTTGAAAAGGCAATCGCCGTCACACTGGCTGAAGAAAAAATTCGCACACCCGATATCGGTGGCAAGGCTTCAACCGAGCAGATGGGCGAAGCGATTGCGACAAAGGTCAATCAAGGTGCCAAACATGCCCCTTGAAGACAGCCAAACACTCAGGCCCGACACATATGGCTCACCCAATGTTGACGGCCTTGCAAAAACCCTCCCTCGACGGGTAGCCATCCGGCTGCTGCCCTTTCTCTTCGTCCTCTATGTCATCGCATTCGTTGATCGAATGAACATCGGGGCCGCGGCGCTACAGATGCCGCAGGACTTGGGATTCGACGAAAAGGTGCTTGGCTTGGGGGCGGGCATTTTCTTCCTTGGATATTTTTTGCTGCAAATCCCGGGCGCGCTGGCAGCCGAACATTGGAGTGCGCGACGGTGGATTGCGGCCGTGATGTTCATTTGGGGAATCCTGACGGTAGTAATGGCCTTCATTCATACAGAACGGGAATTCTACGTCGTGCGTTTCTTGGTAGGGGCTGCTGAGGCAGGATTTTTTCCTGCCGTGGTTGTTTATCTGACACATTGGTTCCGAGCTCTTGACCGCGCCAAAGCGGTAGCTGGTTTCTATGCAGCAATGCCACTTTCCTACGTTATTGGCTCGCCACTCGCTGGCGTGTTGCTTGGGTTGTCTTGGCTCGGCTGGAAGGGTTGGAGGTGGCTTTTCATTCTTGAGGGAATTCCGGCAGTTGTGATGAGTCTGATCGCCTTGTTTTATCTTACAGATTGGCCACGACAGGCGAGTTGGCTCGGGCTCAAGGAGCGTGAGTGGATCGCCGACCAACTCGAAAAGGAAAAAAAAGCCAAGCGGGAAGTGCGTGACTTTAAAATCTCGCAGGCTTTAGGCAACCGCAACGTCATTCTACTCACGTTCTGCTACTTCTTCGCGGTGGCTGGAAACTACGGAATCGCCTTTTGGCTTCCCATCATCCTGAAACGCTTGTCCAGTCAAAGCGACTTCAAAGTGACTCTCCTTGCTTCCTTGCCCTACTTTGCGGGCTTCTTTACCCAGCAAATAAATGCATGGCACTCCGATCGCGATCAGGAGCGCCGTTGGCACGCTACAATTCCGGTACTGCTCAGTGGTCTATCTGTCCTTCTCGCAATCAACTTTGGTTCGAGCGTGGCGCTTTCCGTCATTTTTTTTACTCTGTCGGGTGCTGCCTATTATGCCTACCATCCCCCGTTTTGGGCTGTACCAACGGAATTTCTCAGTGGCTCGGCAGCGGCCGCATCGATCGGCTTGATCAACTCTATCGGAAATCTTGGCGGTTTTGTGGGACCGTTGATCATGGGCTATTTAGCTACGCGCACAAAGTCGTTCCATGTGGGTCTTGGGTATCTGGTAGGGAGCTTCTTTCTTTCGGGGATCCTCATGCTTGCCGTTGGCACGGGCCACGGACAACGTGCCCCAGAACATTAGAAGAAAAAGAATCAGTGAATTTCAGGTTCAGGAATCGGATCGGTTCCTTCGAGGAAATCGAAATCGCAACCCTCGTCTGCTTGTTTGATGTGTTGCATAAATAGTTTCCCGTAGCCCCGAGGATAAATTTCCCCTCCCGGCCGCCAGGCCTCACGGCGGCGCCGAAGTTCATCCTCACTGACGCGCATGTTCAGCTGGCGGTGTTCCACATCAAGTTCGATGATATCTCCTTCGTTCAGCAAAGCGAGCGGCCCTCCCACAAACGATTCGGGCGAAACATGCAGAACGCACGTGCCGTAGTTTGTGCCGCTCATTCTGGCGTCGGAAATGCGCACCATGTCTCGCACACCGGCCTTCAATAGTTTTTGAGGGATAGGCAAGTTACCCCATTCAGGCATGCCAGGAGCACCTTTGGGACCCGCATTGCGAAGTACCAAGACAGAGCTCGCATCCACATCAAGGGCGGGATCATCGATTCGCGCGTTCATCTCATTGAAATTGTTGAAGACGATCGCGCGGCCTACATGTTTCAGTAGGTTCGGATCGGCGGCGATCGGTTTGATCACAGCTCCTCCAGGTGCGAGATTGCCGCGGAGAATCGCAAGTCCTCCTGAGGAGAAGACGGGGTTTTCGACCGAGCGGATAACGTCAGAATTGTAGGTCTCAGAGCCCGCAACGTTCTCGCCGATGGTCCTGCCCGTTACCGTAACGCAATTGAGCTCCAAATGCGGCGAGAGAGATTTCAAAAGTGCTGGCAGTCCTCCAGCGTAGTAAAAGTCCTCCATCAAGTACTTGCCACTTGGACGCAGATTCGCGAGTACCGGCGTTTTCTTCGAAAGTTCGTCAAATTCATCAAGGGTGAGCTTGATGCCCGCACGGCCTGCCATTGCAATCACATGGATCACCGCGTTGGTGGAGCCGCTTAAGGCAAGTACCGTTACCATCGCATTCTTAAAGGACGCAGCAGTCAAAATAGCGCGCGGTTTTAGATCCTCCCACACCATTTCAACGATGCGTCGGCCAGATTGATTGGCCATCTTTGCGTGATTTGCGTCGACTGCGGGAATCGAGCTCGCACCGGGAAGAGAAAACCCTAGAGCTTCCGCCACACTGGTCATCGTGGAAGCGGTGCCCATGGTCATGCAGGTCCCCGCAGAGCGTGCAATGCCTTCTTCGATCTCTATCCAGGCTTGTTGGTCGATAGTGCCAGCTCGTCGCTCCGTCCAATATTTTATGACGTCCGCTCCGCTGCCAAGAATCTGTCCGCGCCAGTTCCCCCGCAGCATGGGACCGGCGGGGACAAAAATAGCGGGCAGATTCATGCTAATTGCGCCCATCAACAGTGCTGGTGTCGTTTTGTCGCAACCGCCAAGCAATACACAACCATCGGCTGGATAAGAACGCAGCAATTCCTCCGTTTCCATTGCAAGCAGATTGCGATACATCATGGTGGTCGGTTTCTGAAATGTTTCGCCGAGAGTCATCGCCGGCATTTCCACGGGGAAACCACCGGCCTGCCAGACACCACGTTTTACATCCTCGGCACACTCGCGCAATTGACTGTGACACGGATTGATGTCACTCCAAGTATTGATGATCGCGATGACCGGCTTACCGGCATAATCCGCTTGAAGGCAGCCCATGGACGCGGCGCGCGAACGGTGGCCGAACGATCGAAGATCATCTGGGCCGTACCAGCGATAGCTTCTTAGGGACTTTGTTGTTCTTTGTGACATAGAGTAGATTTAATGCTTTTCGCGGCGCACAAATCAAGGGCGCGAACAAAGGAGCGCATCACAGGTGTCCAGTCAACGGGGCCAGTTCAGCGTTTCTAGCTGCCGAGCAGCAAAAGGGCTATGGAAAAAACTATCATTGTTGTATTGTCGGACCTTTCTGATCCACAGCTTGCGATGCTTGACAAGCTGCGCGAGGAAGCCCTTGTAGTTATTGGAAATTCGGCAAAGTCGCTCGAAGGATCGGCTCCTGACGCCCAAGTCATGCTCAACTGGTCGGGCACACTTTCTCTGACTCGCGAAGTGTTTCTGATATGCGACAAGCTGCGATGGATCCATTCCCGTTCCGTGGGTTTGGAGCGAACCCTCTTCCCTGAGTTGGTCGCATCCGAAGTCATCCTGACAAATGGAAGCGGCGTTTTCAGTCCGTCGCTTGGGGAGTTTGCCGTCGCCTCCATCTTGTACTTTGCCAAAGATCTTCGGCGCATGATTCGGAATCAACAGAATGGCTTGTGGAAGCAGTTTGATGTGACCATGGTTTCGGGTCACACCGTGGGCATCGTGGGGTATGGCGACATAGGCCGCGCTGTTGCCTCGAGGGTCCGCCCATTGGGAATGAAGGTGCTAGCACTCCGGCGCCACGCTCCTGCAAAAGAGGATCGAGACCCACTCGTCGATCGCGTATACGGTCCGAATCAGCGAATTGAAATGATATCGCAGAGCGACTACCTGATCGTCGCGACGCCGTTGAATGACGAAACACGCGGGTTAATTGGCGAGGCGGAATTCTCGGTTATGAAGGAAACGGCAGTCATAATCAACCTCGCCCGTGGCCCCGTGATTCAGGAAAGAGCGATGATCAAAGCTCTCTCAGAATCCAGGATTAAAGGCGCGGCGCTGGATGTCTTTGACGAAGAACCCCTGCCTGCCGGACATCCGTTCTACGAGATGGAAAACGTCCTACTCTCTCCGCATTGTGCCGACCACACGCCGGATTGGCTCGATAACGCAATGCATCTCTTCCTTGTCCAATTCGAAAGATTTCGACGGGGGGAGCCGTTACTGAATATAGTGAACAAACAGTTGGGATATTAACCTAACGTGGACTTCGCCGACAGAAAAGCTGCCGTCCGGATTAGCCAAAATCAACCCGTAGTTTATTTTGCGGACTTGGCTGGAACATCGGGCAGTTCCAGATAATTTGCCGCGTTATTGAAGCAAATATCATGGATCATGGCCCCAACGAGCTTTTCGTCCGAGGGGAGCTGGCCATTCTCCATCTCCGTGCCAAGCAGATTACAAAGGATCCGGCGAAAGTATTCGTGACGTGGGTAGGACATGAAGGACCGCGAGTCCGTCACCATACCCACAAAGCGGGAAAGCAGCCCACAGTTGGAAAGCGCGTTGAGTTGCCACTCTATCCCTTCCCTTTGGTCCAGAAACCACCAGCTGCTGCCGAACTGAAGCTTGCCAGGAACGGTGCCGTCCTGAAAACTGCCAATCAGCGT
>Ga0187782_10000116_pt1 | contig 46840 bp, 47 predicted proteins | sample 0715_SJ02_MP15_2_FD_132454 | JGI IMG/M metagenome (GOLD analysis project Ga0187782, IMG submission 132454) | Tropical peat soil microbial communities from peatlands in Department of Meta, Colombia - 0715_SJ02_MP15_20_MG | ecosystem: Environmental > Terrestrial > Soil > Wetlands > Peat | place... | reverse complement strand
GTCTACGCGTTGCTGGCCGCCGGCGGCGTCTACGAAGCGCGGCCGGCCGCGGCGTAAACCAACAGAAAGGGCTCGGCGGGAGGCGTGAACTTAAGCCTCGCCCGAGGCCGCGACGAGGTTGAGGGCGACGATCGGGGTGATGGGAACGACGGAGAAATGCTTCTTTTAAGCCCGCTGCAAGTGTCCGCGCCGAAGATGAGCGCGCTACGGTGATTTGAAGGCCAAGAAGCGGCAAGCGGACCAACATCAGGGCCAGCGGGGACACGCCATCCCGCTTCCACAGGCCGTAGACATGACCGCGCCCGAAACGTCCGCATCGCCTCGAAAAGAGCCCTTGACACGGGGCGCCGTCCAGACATGACACTTACTTCAATTTCCTATTGTCTCATACGGCCAGCGATGGCGGCTTGCGGCCGCCGATCGGGTCAAATTGGTATATTGAAGTAAGTGTCACCGTAATCCACCGTAATCCGTAATCCCGTAATCCCTCACCGTAATCCCTCGGCGTCGATCGCGTGGACCTGGAGGACGGTCTTCGCCACATCGAGCCCGACGACCGCCACGGCTCCGAGTATTCTGCTATTCTCGCCCATGGACGGCTTCCCTTTGAGATGGCCTTTTCGACAACGACCATCTTGGCGCGCTGATGCCGTCGGGGCGCCGTCCACCCCATCACCGTAATTCCCGAATGATTGGGAGGCGCAACCATGGACAGGTCAGCAGAACGCCCGACGACATCAGGCTTAGCGGAGCCCAACTCCGATGAAGCCAAAATTCGTGCCGCCGCGATCGACTACATTCGTGGCGTGCTCGATGCAGACCCGGCCCGCATGGAACGTTGCCTTCATCCTGACCTCGCCAAGCGCGCTTATTTGCCCGGCGTCGACGGGAAACCGCAACTCTCACACATCTCTGCGCAGACTCTCATTCTCGCCGCCAAAACCTGGACAGCGGATCCCGCTCGCCGCGCCGACGTCGTCTTGCTTGATCGATACGAGGGAGCGGCCAGCGTTCGGACCACGTTCGACCATTGGATCGACTACATGCACGTCGTGAACGTCGGGGGCGAGTGGAAGATCATCAATGTCCTTTGGGAGCTCACGCCTGAAGCGTGGGCCAGTCAGACGGACAAGCAGAGGTCGTCGCAGCCGAGCTGGCCACACGGTCATTCTTGACGGAGACTCCTTTCGGGCGGGTTCGCCGGGCCGAGAACTCGGCGCCTCGGCCGTCCGCCGCCGTCGCGCGCGACGGACATCTTATGGCCCGAAGCCGCTCGAGGCTCTCGATGCGAGGGTCGCTGACGCAGGTTGCCTTCGAGAGAGTCCTCAGAATTCCGAATTAGGCTATTACGCTATTACGGTGATGGGGTGGACGGCGCCCCGACGGCATTGTGGACTGCACCCGTTGCGTGAGACACGACTAATTGAGTGACAAGGCGTCCTTCTGGTTTGCTTGGTTGTCCTTGTCCCGGCGGCGTTCGGCCTCTAAGACGCCAGCGTCGCCTGCGCGATGGACCAGTGCGTGTGCATGATCCGCCAACCCGACGGGGTACGGCGATAGACCTCCACGCAGTTCCAGCGTTTTCCGTCGTCGCGTCCGCCATGGTACGTGAAGACGAAAGTCAAGATCGCCGTGTCAGACCATTCCTGCACCTTTGGATCGATCAATCCAAAACCTGTCGCGCCGTTGACCCCGCCGCGAAAGTTTTCATAATAAGATTTCAGGCTCGGCCAGCCGTCCAAGCGCTTCGGCGAATACGGGTCAACGTAAACGACGTCCGGCGCAGAGATTTCCAGAAAGCCGAGGGGATCGCCCTTGCACCAACGCTCAAGCGCTTGCCGCTCCATGGCGAGAATCTCGTGTTCCGAGGGCATGGGCTTTCTCCGACCCGGCAGGCGCATCGCATTTCACGTCGAGGCGACCGGCCACGCTTGCGAATGCATCGTTATCTGCTGCTGTGAGTGGCAGTCTTGTTTGTGATCTTCCACTTGCCGTTGATCCGCAGCAGATTGTGGAAATCGACATACTGCCTGGATTTATCCGTTGGGTGATCCCAGCTAAGCTGAACCGACGCGGCGTCGCCGACTTGGGTCACAGAAATGACGCGACCGACGATGTCCCAGCTCGGCGGCGCGACCCAAGTCGCAAAATGCTGGGCTATTGGACCCTTGCTCAGCATGCCGTCGGCATCGACGTAAAAGATCCACGCTTCCTCGTGAAAGGCCTGCTTCAGCTTGCTGACGTCATTGTCCGTCGAATTGAACGCGTCGACGTAGAGACGGATGACGCGAACGATCTCGTCGTAGTCGTCTGTTCTCGCCGTCACGGCGACCTCCCCTTGATTAGGTCAGAAGCCCATTGACGGGAATCCGACCCCGAGGGAATTGCGATCCAAAATCCGCAAGCCGTCTGAATGCAGGCCCGCAATCTCATTCGCTGTGCTGAACGCCTTCCTGAAAAGCAGCGGCGAGCATGCCGTCCTTGGCGACAAGGCCTATGCCCGTGAAAGTTGACTGATGGCTGCCTGCCGGCAGGTGCTTGCCCACCCAAGTCAGGGAATACGCCGAGCCAAACGGAGCGATCTCCAGGGAGCCCTGGAATATCGCATTGTCCGCTCCATCGTAAATTTCGACACTGTACTTGCCGTCAACACGCCCCGGCGTCCCACCGGTGGCGCGCTCGGTTCCTGTCGATCCATTGACCTCTGGATGCGTCCACCGGCCGTCGAGCGACCCGTCTCGATTGATCTGATAAACAATGACGCCCGCAATACTCATGGTGTCACCAATTATCGAAGTAAGACTAGACCTCTCAATTTGAGCGCTGCAAATCTCAGACTACATTGGGTGAGGCGAAGTAGCAAGCTTCGCTGGGCGTGGCTGTTCGTCGTCACGTGCAGCGCGGGCCAGTCCAGAGTCGAAAGAAGGGTTTACGTTGACAGTTGCTTCAATCTCCAATTTGGCGTCGGCGGCAGGAAATGGGCTACGAGGCGCCGGAGGGAGCGCTTTCAGATCCGCAAATCCGCGCTCGGCTGCGCGCGATTGAACGGACTGCAGACGCGATCGCAAGGGCCAAATGAAATCGGCGCGAGGCCCGCCCTCACCCCCGCTGCCGCATCAGCCGCGCCTTGTCCCGGCTCCAATCGCGCGCCTTTTCGGCGTCGCGCTTGTCGTGCAATTTCTTGCCGCGGCCGAGCGCGATGGCGATCTTGGCGCGGCCCTTGTCGTTGAAATAGATGCGCAGCGGCACGATCGTCATCCCCTCGCGCTCGACGCCCTTGGCGAGCTTGGCGATTTCGCGCGCGTGCAACAACAGCTTTCTCGGCCGCTTCGGCTCGTGATTGAAGCGGTTGGCCTGCGAATATTCAGGGATGTTCGCGTTGTAGAGGAAGAGCTCGCCGTTCTTCTCAACGCCCGCATAGCTTTCGGCGATCGTCGCCTTGCCGTGGCGCAGCGACTTCACTTCCGTGCCCGTCAGCACAAGTCCCGCCTCGTAGGTGTCGAGGAGCTCGTAATCGTGGCGCGCGCGGCGGTTGTCGGCGGCGATCCTTTGCGCCGGCTTGTCTTTCTCGGGCATCGGGCTTCGAGTTAAGCGTTCAGCGCGCCGGCATGCACCATGGCGCGGCGGATGACCCCCTCGGTCGGCTTGGAAACGGGCAGAAGCGGCGAGCGCAGCTCGTTCTCGACCCGGCCGAGCAGGCTCAACGCATATTTGGCGCCGCTGACGCCGGGCTCGACGAAGATCGCGGCGTGCAAGGGGGTCAGGCGATCCTGCAAGTGCAGCGCCGCGGAAAAGTCGCCTTTGAGCGCCGCCTCCATCAATTGCGAACAGGCGTCCGGCACGACGTTCGCGGTCACCGAGATGCACCCGTGCCCGCCCGCCGCCATCGCCGCGAGCGCCGTCATGTCCTCGCCGGAGAGCTGGATGAATTCCGGCCCCATCGCGTGCCGCTGACGCGAAATGCGACCGACGTCCGCAGTTGCGTCCTTGACGCCGACGATGTTCTTCAGCTCGTAGAGCCGCTTCATCGTCTCAACCGACATGTCGACGACGCTGCGCGGCGGGATGTTATAAATAAGAATTGGAATTCCAATGGCGTCGTTGATCGCCCTAAAGTGATGATAGAGGCCCTCCTGCGTCGGCTTGTTGTAATAAGGCGTGACGATCAGCACGGCGTCGGCGCCGGCCTTCTCCGCGTGGCGGGCGAGGTCGATTGCTTCGACCGTGTTGTTTGATCCCGCGCCGGCGATGACCGGCAGCCGCCCGCGCGCTTCGTCGATGCACGCGCTGACCACGCGCCGATGCTCTTCGTGACTTAAAGTCGGGCTCTCGCCAGTCGTTCCGACCGGCACAAGGCCGTGCGAGCCGCACGAAATTTGCCAGTCGACAAGAGCGCGAAACGCCGGCTCGTCGAACTTTCCGTCCTTGAACGGCGTCACGAGAGCTGGCATGGACCCGTGAAACTTCGCCCGCTTGCTCATTCCGTCCCTGCGTCGCCCACGCTTCATTTTGGGCTTTCGACACTTAGCGCTTGAGCGGTTTGTGTGAAAGTGGTCGCCGACAAAAACCGACCTGGTTAAGAAAGGTTCAAGAAACCTGGTTCATGCTTCCTCACGCTCGAGTGGGAGCCCATGGTTGCGTTCCTGCGCCTCGCGGCGGCATCAGCCGCGGCGCTGACGACTCTCATCGCCCTATCAGGGCGGACGGCGGACCTTCCTGAGGATCGGCCGGCGCCGCCGATCGATCTCAGCCTCGGCGCGCCGTTCGGAATTGGCGGCGCCGTGATTGGGACAGGCGCGTTCGCCGCCGCGCCGGCCGTTTCGCCTTTCGAGATCACCGATCCCGAGGGCGGCCCGGCGCCGAACCCGAAGGCGCTCGCGCGCGCGGCCGCGTTTGCGGCGGCCAACGATCAGAAGCGCGCCGCGCTCGAGGCCTCGGCGCTTTCGGATCCCGTCGATCGGCTGGCTTTCGCTTGGGTGAGCCTCCGCGCGTCGCTTTGGCCGAGCTACGCCGATCTTGCGGCGTTCGGCGCTCAGCATCCCGATTGGCCGGCGATCGATTGGGTTCGCGCCGAACAGGAGTCTCGGCTCTATGTCGAACCGCCGGATGCAGCCGATATTGTCGGCCTCTTCGGCAATGAGGCGCCCTTCACGCCGGTTGGAGGCCTTGCGCTCGCCAAGGCGCTGCGCGCCGTCGGAAGAAACGCCGACGCTGTGGCGCTCGCCAGGCGCCTCTGGCGCGAAAATGATCTTGCCGGCTGGCTGGAGCCCGCCGTCCTAAAAGACTTCGCCTCCGACCTGACGAAAGACGACGACAAGCGCCGCGCCGATCGGCTGCTCTATTCCGGCGAGTTCACGGCGGCGCTGCGCGCGGCCTCCCGCGCCGGCGCCGACGTGCTGGCCTTGGAGGCGGCTCGGATGGCCGCCGCGCGCGGATTGCCCGCCGCCGCGCTGATTGCGGCGACGCCGCCCTCGCTTCGGCAGGATCCGGGCTTAATCCTGGCCGAGGCGCAGGAGGCGCGGCGCGTCGGCAAGTTCGAGGACGCCGCGCTGGCGCTCCAGCGCGCGCCGCGCGACGTCGAGGCGCTTGTCGATCCCGACGCGTGGTGGGAGGAGAGACGGCAACTTGCCCGCAAACTCCTCGACAAGGGAGAAGCCAAGCTCGCCTATCAGGTTGTCGTCGACGCGCAACCGGCCTCCTTGAGCGCCCAGAGCGCGGCGAGCTTCCGCGCAGGCTGGATTGCGCTGAGATTTCTCGCCGATCCGGCGCTTGCCGCTCAGCACTTCGCGGCGGCCTTTGCGACCGCCGACCAGCCGCGCTCGCTGGCGCGCGCCGCCTATTGGCGAGGACAGGCGGCCGACGCGCTCGGCGACCATGACGCGGCCCGCGGCTTCTACGCGAGCGCCGCCGAACACTCGCTTGATTATTACGGACAGCTCGCAAGCCGTCGGCTTGACGGCGTCGGCGCCGCGCGGCGCGTAAGGCCTGCCCTCGTCTTAGCCGCCGAACGCAACGACGCGGTCAAGGTCATCGAGCGGCTCTACCAGGCCGGACTCGATAGCTTTGCGACGCCGCTCGCCTTTTCCGAGGCCGAGCGCGAGACTGACGAGACGCAGATCGCCGCGCTCGCCGAGGTTCTGGCGACGTATGGCGAGGCCGCCGTCAATCTCGCCTTCGGCCGCATCGTGACCGACCGAGGCCTTGCCGCCGATGACGCCGCATTTCCGTTTTCCGGCGTCCCGCCCTATTCGCCGCTCGGCCAATCGGCGGACGCCGCAAGCGTCTTCGCCGTCGTGCGGCAGGAAAGCGCCTTCATCGTGCGGGCGGCGTCCGGCGCGGGCGCCAAGGGCCTGATGCAGGTCCTGCCGTCGACGGCCCGCGACGTCGCCCTTAAGGCCGGCGTTCCCTTCGACGCCGGCCGCCTGATCTCGGACGGAAGCTACAATATGCAGCTCGGCGCAGCCTATCTCGGCCAATTGATCGAAGGCGAGGGCGGCTCGATCGAGATTGCGCTTGCCGCCTATAACGCGGGCCCAGGGCGGGTCCAGCAATGGCTCAACCAGTATGGCGACCCGCGCCGCGGCCAGATCGACATGGTCGATTGGGTCGAAAGCATTCCCTTCGACGAGACGCGCGAATACGTGCAACGGGTTTCAGAGGCGCTCGCGGTTTATCGGCAACGCATGTCCCTACGCGACGCTCAGCGGCAGACGCTGCGGGTTGCCGGGGATTGAGAGGCGCTTCGGCGGAAGACGCGCAATGGGGACGGGCGTCAAGGAAGGCGCAAAGCTCAACCGCAAACGGCCGTCGGCGACGCCGTGTCGTGCCCTAAGATCCAGCCGTATCCGGCGCGGGCTCTCGTCTCGCGATGTCCATTTCGCGAGAAAGCTCTTCAGGCAAGCCAGCGCTTTCCTGCCTGTCCAGCCTTCAAGATATCCACAGGCCCTCAAGACCCGCATTGACCAAAAGAGAGCCCGAGAACCTAAGCCGCCGGATGGCCTAACTCATTGCAAAGAAACAATCCACGGCAACCTGTCCCTTACGGCGCGTCGCGCATAGGGTCTGAATTTTCCGAGAATTCCACTGAATTTATTTGACACGTAAACTTGGGGCGTTAACTTAATAAAACACATATCGAATTGGCCCCTTTGCGCGGCCAGGTCGCGAAGAAGCGGGCAAAAGACATTTGCGACGGGCGGGCGGGGTGCGCCCGCACGCGAGCGTTTGGCTCGTATTTTTATGAAGTATTGAGCCCGGCAATGAGAGTTCGTGTTCCTACCTCAGTTCAGCAGGCCAGGTGTTTCTTCCGAACAGGCGACGTCGTCAGCGTCTTGATCGCGCCGGTTCTCGCGACTGTCTTGCGATACCCGGATCTGTTTATTTCTCCGCCGCGCGCAGCGCCGCTCCTTTATTTCCTTTTCGGCGCCGCCTTTGGCATGTTGACGCTCTACGTCTTTCGCCTGGAGAAGCCGCTCGCCGACGATTTGTCTTTGGAAGACCTCAAGACAATCCTCTGGATCGCCGTCTCGACCGCCGGCGCGACGGCGTGTGCGGTATTTCCGCTGGTGGGAATGCATGCGCTCTCCAAATCCTTGCCGCTCATCCACTCCGGCGTCCTGATCCTGGCCCTGCTTCTCGGTCGCCTGATCGGCTTCGGCCGGCAGAATCTGGGTCTTGGGCTGGCGCCGGCCAAAACGAGGAGCAGCGAGGATGCGCTCATTGTTGGCGCGGACGAACTTTGCTGGCGCTACGTGCGGATGCTCGAGGCTTTAAAGTCGCGTCGGACCATTGTGGCGATCGTCGACGACGATCCGAATTTGGTCGGAAAGTCGCTCGCCAACCGGCCCGTCGTCGCGACGACGTCTAACCTGCCTCAGGTCATTACCGAGTACAAAAACCATGGAGTTGCGGTCAGCGTCGTTGTCCTGACGACGCGCTCTCCGAACCACTGCGGTCCAAGGTGGGACGCTATTCGGGCGTTCTGCGAGAGCGAAGGGGTCCGGGTCGTCTATCTCGACGATCTGTTGGGGCCGCAAGGCGGCGAACAGGAGAATGCGCTCAGCGCCGCTTTGGCCGGCCCGCCAGCGCAGTCGCAGCCCGGCTATCGCTTCGCCAAGCGAGCCTTCGACGTCGTCATTTCGATCAGCCTGCTCATCGCGCTCTCTCCGCTTTTGGCGATCGCGGCTCTTAGCGTCCTCGTCGACGTCGGCTGGCCGATTCTCTTCTGGCAGAGGCGCATCGGTTACCGAGGCGAGCCTTTCTTTCTCTATAAATTCCGCACCCTTCGGGCGCCTTTCGACCGGTCGGGCGCGCCTGTGTCCGAGGAGAGACGGGCAAGCCGCGTCGGTGCCTTGTTGGCGAGAACGCGCTTTGACGAAATTCCGCAATTGTTCAGCGTCCTCGCAGGCGAGATGTCCTTTGTCGGGCCGCGCCCGCTATTGCCGATCGATCAACCGAGGAACAGTCGGCGTCGTTTCGAGGCGCTGCCGGGATTGACCGGCTGGGCGCAGGTTCACGGCGGAAAGCTCCTGAACCCCGAGGAGAAAGGCCTCCTCGACGACTGGTACGTCGCGAACGCCAGCTTTTGGCTCGATATGCGGATCGTGCTCAAGACGATCGCGATCGTCTTGCTTGGCGGCGCCGATCGACGTCCAGCCGAGCTTGGCGGGGCCCTCGAATCTCGAACCTTTGCCAGGGCGCCGCCGCGCGCTCCGCAGCCGGCGGCGCGGGCCGCCAATCAGCAGAGCGACCTTTTGAGCTGCGCGGCGCACGGCCTGCGTCAATGACGCGCGCGAGCGGCAGCTCGGTCGTCGGCCGAGCAATCGGCGCCGCGCCTCGCCCGAAGCTGCAATGAATCAGCACCGATTTTCTTCGGGAGCGACGGATGACCTGACCGACTTCCGGGGACACGAAGGCATTGGCGACATTTACGCCCGCCAAATCTCAGCGCGTTCGGGAGAAAGGAGCGACGAACTCCGCGCCAAGCTTCTCTTCTATGTCGGTCTTGCTCTCAAGCACCGTTATCTGGCGATCGTGATCGTCGGCGTGTTTCTTTGCGGCGGCGTCTTCGTCACGGCGCGAACGCCCAAGGTCTTTAGCGCCGTGACGTCGATCAAGATCGACAGGAGCGTCCCGCAGGTCATCAAGGACCAGGCGGCTCAGCCCGACTCCGCCAACGATGACGCCGGATTTTATGAGACGCAGTACGAGCTAATCCGCAGCCGCGCCCTTGCCGAGCGCGTCGCGAAGGAGCTGAACCTCGTCCAATCGGACTTCTTGGAAGCTCCTCAACCCTCGCTCGCGTCGCTTCTCATCCGTTGGGCGGGCGGTGGGCAGGAGATGGACGCCGCGTCCGACGCCGCGACGCTAAAGGCGCGTCAAGTCGAAGCGACGGCGCAAATCATGGCGGGGCTTTCCATCCAGCCGGTCGGGCAGTCCGCGATCGTCAAGATCCGTTACGCGAGCACGAACCCCGCTTGGGCGCAGCGGATCAGCGTCGCGGCCGCCGAGCAGTTTCAGAAGATGACGCTCGACATGCGGTTCGCGGAGTCCAATTACGCGCGCGACTTCTTGAACGAGCGCCTCGAGGAGCTGAAACTCAAGCTCGAGAATTCAGAGCGTCAGCTGATCGCCTATGCGCAAAAGCAAGGAATCGCCGACGTCGATAATCAGCAGCCGCAGGCGATGGAGGAGTACCACGGGGTCGAGACGGCCTATTCGAACGCGGTGACGAAGAGGGTGGCGCTCGAGGAGACATCGCGACAGGCCGAGGGCTCGGAAGGGGATTCGCTGCCCCAAATCATGAGCGATCCAAACATTCAGTCGACGCGCCTCAAGCTTGCCCAGCTCAAGGCGAACTACGACGACAAATTGCGCGACTTAAGGCCCGACGCGTTTTCGATGATCGCCCTGAAGTCGCAGATCGGCGCGACGGAGAAGGATCTGCAGACGCAGATCGGGCTCATCAAGGATTCCATCAAGAAACAGTTCGAGGAAGCCAAGGCGATCGAAGCGGCGCTGAAAGAGAAGCTCGAAAAGCTGAAGGCGGAAGCGCTCGATCTGCGCGCAAGGAGCGTCGACTACACGATCCTCATGCGCGAGGTTGACACGAACCGGACGCTCTATGACGGGCTCCTGCAACAGTTTCGCACGCTCGGCGTCGCGAGCGACGCGGAGAGCAACAACGTGTCCGTGCTCGATCGCGCGCAGCTTCCGACCGTCGCCGATTCGCCGTCGCTTTCGGCGAACCTCTTGTGGTCCCTTCTCCTCGGCCTCGCCGCCGCCGCAGGCGTGATTTGGCTGATCGAGACGCTCGACGACAGCCATAAGACGCCTCAAGACATCGAACAGAGCCTTGGCCAGCCGGTTCTCGGAGTGATCCCGCTTTATCGCGACCCGCAGGGCGAGAGGACCGCCCTAGGCGAGGTGACCGAGGATCCAAGCTCGCGGCTTGCGGAAGCCTATCGCTCGCTCCGCACGGCGGTTCAGTTCTCAACGTCAGACGGCGCGCCGCGCTCGCTGATGCTGACGAGCGCGCGGCCAGGGGAGGGGAAGACGACGACGGCGATTTGCCTCGGGATCAATTTCGCCAAGATGGGATTGCGCGTCCTCCTCGTCGACGCCGACCTCCGCAATCCTTCGATCCACACGATGTTGGAGATAAATAACAGTTTTGGTCTCTCCAACTATCTTTCAGGCGCCGGACCGGTCGCGCCGGAGGACGGCGCGCTCGCGGCCGACGCCGCAAGCCTCGTGCGCGACTGCCAATCCCATGGGATATTTGTCTTACCCTCAGGCCCGCTGCCGCCGAACCCGGCCGAGTTGTTGTCGGGACCGAAATTCAGCCGCCTGCTCAGCGCCGCGGAGCGCCATTTCGACATCGTCCTCATCGACGGCCCGCCGATCATGGGGCTTGCCGACGCGCCGATCCTTGGCAGCCTGATCAAAGGCTCGCTGCTGGTGGTCGAGGCCGGCAGGACGCGCCGCGCGGTCGTCCGCGACTCGTTGAAACGGCTGCAATTCGCAAGGGCGCGAATGGTCGGCTGCGTGCTCAACAAATTTCATCCAAAGTACGACAGCGCGTCCTACGGCTACGACTACGGGTGGGGGTACGAGTACGCGCGGGATTATGCCGGCGGCGGCGAGCGGCAGGCGCTTGCCGAGGGCGTCATGCCGCGGCTGCGAGGTCGCAAGATTCGCGGCAAGCCGAGGGCGGAGCCGCGCAATCCGCATGTCAATTTGTCGGGATGATCGCGGTTCGCGCGGCCTTAAAAGCGATATCGAGGCTAGGTTTCGGCTATCCGGATGAGATTGGCGGAATGGCCCCTTCGTCGGCTTCGTATCCAAACATGGCGCGCTTTGCTTGGCTCGCCTTTGCATTTGCCCTGATTGCGCTCGCGGTCCGCGTCGCAAGCTTTACTCTCGGCGACTGGCTTATTGATCGCAGCCTTAAGCTCTCGCTCACGGCGGATCCGACCGAGACGCTTGCCCGCGTCGCTTTGGCGCGTCGACTGTTCGGCGCGGACCCGTCGCGCCTCGAAGACGTCGCGGCCGAGGCGCGCCAAGCGCTCTTAGACAATCCAGTGTCGCCGGGCGCGTTGGGCCTGCTTGCCGAAGTCGACGCCGCGCGCGGCGAGGACGAGGGGGCGGCCACGCTCATGCAGCTCGCAAGCCGCGCCGACCTTAGGGATATCAATTCTGAGGTTTGGCTGCTCGATCGCGCGGTCCGCGCCGGCGACGTCCACGAGGCGTTGCGCCGTCTCGACCTACTCCTGCGCGGTCAGGGCTGGCGCGTCGTGGACCCGTTGGCCGCCGCGCTGGCGACGATCCTCGTCGACGACGCCTACCGGAACGCGTTTGTCGCTCAAATCGCGCAAAACCCGCCGTGGCGGTCGGTTTTTCTGCGGCAGATCGTGGCGCAATCGCCGGACTTGACGAAGCTCGAGCTGCTATTCGAGGACCTTCAGACGAGCGCGGCGGCGCCGACGAACGACGAACTTCGCCCGCTCCTCAACCGCCTCGTCGAGGCTGAGCTCTACTCCGATGCGCATCGGGTTTGGCTCAATGCGCTGACCGCCGGCGAGCGGAACGGCGCCGAGGGCTTCTACAATCGCCGCTTCGACTTTTCCCTCACGCGCCTGCCGTTCGATTGGATTTTGACGCCGGAGCCGAAGGTGGCGCTGAGCGTCGAGACAGAGGGCGAGGCGCGGGTTTTGAACGTGGATTTTTTGGGCGGCAGGGTCGACTTCCACAACGTGTCGCACTTGCTCGCGCTTGCCCCAGACTCTTATCGGTTCTCAGGCCTCGAACAATCGAAAGAGCTGGTCAACGAGCGCGGATTGCGCTGGCGCATATCCTGCGCGTCAAAAGCGGCGACGCCGCTTGGCCAGTCGACATTGCTGAAGGGGGATACGTCATGGCGGGAGTTCTCGATCGATTTCGTGGTTCCCGCGGAAGGCTGCCCATATCAGTCCCTCGTCCTTGAACTGTCGGCCGAGGTCGCGCTGGAAACGGAAATCAGCGGCCGCGCCTCCTATCGAGATTTCGACATTAAGCCGCGCTGACCCGGGCGGCGGAACGAGAGCCTAATAAGTCCTTAACAAGCATGCCCGTGAAAGCCCTGCCCAACCGGCGTTCCGCGACAATTGTCTTGAGCGCGGCCGCGCTCCTTCGTGCGCGAGGACGCCATAGGCTCTTTCGCCGCTTTCTTTTTAATTTGCAGCCCGCGTCGCGGACGAGCTTCGCGCGCTTTCCTTCTTACGCAATCCAAGGACCCTAAGTCCGTGGTCGCCGCGACTTCGCCCGCCGGCAAACGCGGGCGACAATCCAAAGACCTAACTGCCTCGGCAGAACTTCGAACGCCGTTCTTCGGCCTCTTCTGCGCGACGTTGCTTGTGACGCTGACTTTTGGCGGGAGCACAGGACAGGGGTCGCCGTCCGACGGCGTCGCGCAATTGGCGTCCGTGCCGCTCCTGGCGCTCGCCGCAAAGAAAGCGTGGGAACGGGGGACGCTGCCCCGCGCGGCGTTTCTGATCGCTGTCGGCGCCGCCCTGTTGCCTCTCATTGAGCTCGTTCCGTTGCCGCCGCGGCTGTGGACCCTTCTGCCGGGACGAGAGGAAATCGCCGCAATCTATTCGGCCGCCGGCGTTCCCTTGTCTTGGCGGCCGATTTCGGTCATTCCGTCGGCGACCTGGCGCGCGCTCGGGTCGGCTCTCCCGGCCGTGGCGATCTTCCTCGGCACGCTGACTTTCAGTCGCGCACAAAGGCTGGCTGCGCTCGCCCTCGTCGTCACCGTCGGCGTTGCGAGCGCGCCCTTGGCGGCGCTGCAAGCGTTCGGCGGCCGGGAAAGCGGGTTCTACGTCTTCGATTTCACGAATACTGGGCACGGCGTCGGATTTTTCGCCAACGCGAATCATTTCGGCGCGTTTGAATCTTGCCTACTGCCGCTCGCCGCGGCGATTTTGACAAGTCTCAAGAGAGGGTCGCGCGCGCTCCTCCTGGCGGCGTTGGCGGGAATTCTTCCGGCCGTCCTTTTCGGTCTCGCGCTGTCGGGATCGCGGTCTGCGCTCGCTATGGGGCTCGCGGCGCTCCTTGCGTCTATCCTCGCTTTCGGCGGCGCAGCGACAAAACGACTTTGCCCCTGGGGCGTCGTCGGCGTCGCGGCCGCACTCGCCCTTCTATTGGCGCCGTTGATGTTAGATCTCGGCGCAACGGCTATTTTGGCGCGCTTCACGAGCCAGGATATTGCGGAGGATGCCCGTTGGGCGATTGCGCGCAGCGCGTTGGCAGGGATTTCGACTTACTTTCCGTTTGGGTCGGGACTTGGGACGTTCCCGGATGTCTATCCCCTCCACGAGCGCGTCGCCGATCTTACGCCAAAGTTTGTCAATCATGCGCATGACGATCTCCTGGAGGCGGCGTTCGAGGGCGGGGCGATCGCTCTGGCGCTGATCGCCGCTTTCCTGTCCTGGCTCGCCGTCGCAACGCATCGCGCCCTTTCCGTTAGGTCGGCGCAACAGGGCCGTCACGAGGTTTTGAGCGCCCACGCCAGCCGGTCGATCGGCGAGGACCCGCGAGAGAGCGAAGCGTTCGCTGAAGTCGGGAGATCTTGGCGGATCGCCTTAGGGGGCGCGATCGTTCTATGGCTTTTGCTGCTGCATTCGCTTTGGGACTATCCCTTGCATACCATTGCGTTGCAAAGCTTATTTGCGCTTTGCATCGGTCTCCAATTTGCGCCGGCCTCCTCCTCGGAGACTGTTCGTCCCCCGCGCCCTCGCATGCGGATTCCTTTCTTCCCCGCTTAATTCACGGCGCTGGGCATCGACGAAAGCGCCGAGCGCAACGTCTTAAGGGTCGAACCGATCGTCGCCGTAATTATCCCCATCTGAAAACTTAGAACTTGAATATAACTATCTGTAATGTCCCATAAATATTGGCTGATCGGTGAGCTTAGAAACAATCCGACGGATTTCTTAGGTAATTGCGTAACGGAAGCCAATCGAGTAGGATTTACCCATCCGGAGCGGTTGGTTGGCGTCTTGGGGGCGCCGCTCCTTAGGCCGTATGGGTGGGCGGCCGCCAATCGAGGGTTTGTTTGTCGCGTCAGCCGCCTTTGCAGGCGGATCGGCCTATTTTCAACTTGAATTCCGTGTTCAATTGTTTGCGGGATTTTTTAATATGAGTGGCGCGTCGAGGGGGCTGCAACGCCAATACGAGTTGCTCGCCGGACAGCGTTGGTACGTCGCGCAGACGCTGAATTTCCGTGAAGCCTTGGCGGTTAAGAACCTGGCGGCGCAAGGTTATCCCTGTTTCTTTCCGCGCTTTCGCAAGACAATCCGCCACGCGCGGCAGTTGCGCAGCGCCGTCGTCCCCGTCTTCCGCGGCTATGTCTTTGTCGCGATCGACACATCTCGTCATCGCTGGCGAGCGATTAACGGAACGCTCGGCGTCGCCCGATTGCTGCAGGGCGACGGACATCCGTTGCCTGTTCCATCAGGGGTCGTCGAGACGCTGGTCGCGGCCCTTGACGGATCCGGCCTCGTGAGACTTGGCGGGGGATTAAAGGCAGGCGAACGCGTGCGGGTTCTGTCGGGGCCCTTCGCCGAAGCCCTCGGGACGCTTGACCGGATCGACGACAATGGTCGCGTTCGCGTCCTGCTGGATGTTCTCGGGGCCGCAACCCCAACGATTATGGATCGGGTCAACCTAACGGCGGCCTGATCTCGTAAAGAGCCCATTCGTTCCGGATTTCCGGGAGCGGACAGGGCGACAAAGGACCGAGCGGTTTGCTTTGGGGGAAGCGATTCACCCAAACTGCGGTAGCATTTCGTGCAGATCCTGCTCCTGTTGACGGACGCCTATGGCGGCCATGGCGGCATCGCCAAATTCAATCGCGATTTGATGCGCGCGCTCGCCCGTTGCCCTCAGGTTGAACGGATCTTCGCCTGGCCGCGGCTTCCTCCCGCGTCCCCTGTCGAGCCGATTGAGAAGAAAGTGATGTACGATTGGGCATTCGCCGGAGGAAAGCCAAAATACGTCTTCAAGGCGCTCAGTCACGCCGTCCGGCCAATAGCAATCGACCTCGTGATTTGCGGCCACGTCAACTTGTTGCCTGTCGCCTGGTTCGTCGCGAAATTGCGGGGAAGCCCGTTGGCGCTCGTCATCCACGGCGTCGACGCATGGACGCCGACGCGCAATCCGATCACGAATTGGCTCACAAGCCGCGTCGACGCGGTTCTATCGGTGAGCCGTCATACGCTCGCTAAGTTTTGCGGATGGTCGCGGGCAGCGGCCGAGCAGGCGACGATCCTGCCCAATTGCGTCGACCTTTCCGTCTTCACGCCGGGCGAGAAGGATCGCGAGCTCGAGCGGCGCTATGGCCTTAAGGGCGCGAAAGTCGTCATGACGCTCGGACGGCTCGAGCCGCGCGACCGGTACAAAGGCTTCGACGAGGTGATCGAGCTGCTGCCGCGCTTGGCCGAACGATTTCCGGACGTGAAATATCTCGTCGTTGGCGGCGGCCTCGACCGCGAGCGGCTTGAGAGGAAGGCGCTCGATTTTGACGTCGCCGATCGCGTCGTCTTCGCAGGCCAGATCTTGGAACGGCAGAAAGTCGCGCACTATCGCCTCGCCGACGCCTTTGTCATGACGAGCGCCGGCGAGGGCTTTGGGATCGTCCTGATCGAGGCGGCTGCGTGCGGGCTGCCCGTCGTCGGAAGCAACGCCGACGGATCTCAAGAAGCGCTGCAAGGGGGCCGCCTTGGCGCGCTTGTAAATCCGCGCTCGCCAGACGAACTTTTCGCCGCCGTCTCAGCGGCGCTCGAAGGCGGACTTCCGCGCGTACGGCCTCAGGGAATCGAAGGCTTCAGCGTCGAGGCCTTCGACGCGCGGGTCGCCGCGTGGATCGACGGCCTTGAAATTCGAGCGGCCGGCGAATTTGGCGGGCGGGCAAACGCGGACGAGAAAGCGCTGAATGCGAAGGCGCAAATTGCGTCGCGTTGACTGGCTCGATAGCGCGGGCAGCGGAGGGCGCGCCGCGCGGCGATGACGGCCGTCAACCATGAAGGCGAAGACATTCCGGCGGCGCGACAAGCCGCAATGCCGCGATCTTCTTCAGAGAGGACGATCGTGCTCGCGCCCGGCCGGGCCGAGCGCCGCTACTGGGCCGATCTCTGGCGCTATCGCGAGCTTTTCGCGATTCTCGCCTGGCGCGACATATCGGTTCGCTACAAGCAAACGGTCCTGGGCCTCGCCTGGGCGCTCGTTCGGCCGTTTCTGACGATGGTGGCGTTCACGATTGTGTTTGGCCGGCTCGCAAAACTGCCAAGCGACGGCGCCGCGCCCTATCCGATCATGGTCTTCGTCGGCCTCCTGCCGTGGTTCCTGTTCTCGAGCGTGCTGTCCGAGGCCTCAAGCAGCCTGATCGGCAACGCCAATCTGATCTCGAAAGTCTATTTTCCGCGCCTGTTGATCCCGATTGCGGCGGCCGCGGTGGCCCTGGCCGATTTCCTCGTGAATTTCGCGATGCTCGCCCTGTTGATGGCGTGGTTTTCGTTCTTGCCCGGTTGGCGCGCCGCGCTGCTGCCCGTCTTTGTGGCGCTCGCCGCGCTCGCGAGCCTCGGCCCGGCGCTGTCGCTCACTGCGCTCAACGTCAAATATCGCGACTTCCGCTACATCGTCCCCTTCATCGTCCAGTTTGGCCTCTATGTTTCGCCGGTCGGCTTTTCGAGCGCCGTGATCCCGGAGAAATGGCGGTTCTGGTACAGCCTCAATCCGATCGTCGGCGTCATCGACGGATTCCGCTGGTGCCTGCTCGGCGAACAAAGCCGGCTTGACGCAAAAAGCTTCGCCGTCAGCCTCGGCGTGGCCGCGATCTTCTTGTGGTTCGGCGTCCGCCATTTCCGGGCGACTGAACGCTCATTCGCCGACGTCATCTGACGCTTTGAGCGACGTCGTCATCCGCGCCGAGGGTCTTGGAAAGAAGTACGCCATTGGCCGTCGCGGGCCGCCCGAGCGTTACGTCGCGCTTAGAGACGTCATCGCTCGCGCGGCCATTGGCTTCGCCCGTTCCGCCCGCGACATGCTGCTGGGCCGGCTCCTTATCGAGGGCGACGAGGTCGAAGACTTCTGGGCGCTCAAAGACGTCGGCTTCCAGGTCAAACGCGGCGAGACGCTCGGCGTCATCGGCCGCAACGGCGCAGGCAAATCGACGCTGCTCAAAGTGCTCTCGCGCATCACGGAGCCGAGCGCCGGACGGGTCGAGATCAAGGGTCGGGTCGCAAGTCTCCTTGACGTCGGCGCCGGCTTCCATCCCGAGCTTACCGGCGCCGAGAACATCTATCTTAACGGCGCGATCCTCGGCATGGGCCGCCTCGAGATCCGGCGCAAGTTCGACGAGATCGTCGCCTTCGCAAACGTCGAGAAGTTTCTGGACACTCCTGTTAAGCGCTATTCGAGCGGCATGTATATGCGCCTGGCCTTTGCGGTCGCCGCGCATTTGGAGCCGGAAATCCTAGTCGTTGACGAAGTCCTGGCGGTCGGGGACACGGAGTTTCAGCAGAAGTGCCTCGGCAAGATCGGGCAGGTTGCGCGGGGAGGGCGCACGGTCCTGTTCGTGAGCCACAATCTCGGCGCCGTGCAGGCGCTGTGCCAATCCGCAATCCTTCTTGACGCCGGCAGGCTGGAGAGATCGGGCCAAGCGGCCGAGACCGTCGGCTATTATGCCTCCAGGCTCGCCAAGTCCCGCCCTGAAGGGCTAACCGTGCTTAAGCACGATCATGGGCGCCTTGAAGTGTCGGTCCGCGCCAATGAGGGGCGCCCCATTCAATCTTCGGGCCGCGCCGCGTTCGCGGTGGAGGTCGTTTCCTCGGTCAGCGACTGTCTCTACGAGGCGTGCCTGCTCCTTCACTCCCTATCGGGAACGCGGCTCGGGATCGTCGATCTTAGGGTCCTTGGCGCCGTCCCCGTAAACGCAGGGCCCTGCGAGAGAGTGACGCTTTGCTTCGCCGTCGAAACTTTGCCGCTCGTCGAAGGCGTTTACGAGATCGGCCTGTTTCTGCGCACGCGGCACTGGACGGGGGACGCATTCCCGCTCGCGCAGTTGACGATTTCCCCTGGCCCGCAAGCCTTAGGTTTTGCTCCGTACCCCCCGACCAGCCGCGGCTTCCTCGAATTCGGGGTCAGCGGCGATGACCGAAGGGCGAACGGCAGAGAACGAACGCCCAGGCGAGAGATGTCGGTCGCCGAAGGCGAAGCTTGAGAGCCGCGATGATCGAGCGGCTCGCCAGGGGGCGGCGGTGACGCGAGACCGCATTTGCCTGATTACGTCTGGCCACCTCTCCACGAATCCGCGGCTCGTGAAGGAGGCGGACGCGCTTATCTCGGCAGGCTACGCGGTGTCCGTGCTCGCGTGCGATTTCTCGGCTTGGGGCAGGGCGGCGGATCGCGCCTTCTCCTCGCGATCGTGGGAGATCGCCGGACCCATTCGCTTCGGGCCTCGAGCGCCAATGCGCATGCGGTTGAAGCAGGGGCTGCGCGTTCGCGCCGCCCGCAAGCTTTGCGAGTTGGGGGCCGGGTCCAACTCGATGTCGATCGCCGCCTGGCATCCCGCGGCGCCTGAACTGGCGCGCGCGGCGGCGCGGATAGAAGCCAAGCTTTACATCGCCCACTATATCGCGGCCCTCCCTGCGGCGGCCGCGGCGGCTGAGCAGAATAGCGGTCTCTACGCCTTCGACGCCGAAGATTTTCACCTCGGCGAGACGCCCGAATCCCCCGTTTTCGACGGCGAGCGACGGCTGATTTGCGCCATCGAGAGCCGCCTTTTGCCGGGCGCCGCCTATGTGACGGCGGCGTCTCCCGAGATCGCCGATGCCTATGTGGAGACCTACGGCCTTAAGCCGCCGACCGTGCTGCTCAATGTCTTTCCGCGCGCAGAGGCGCCCAAGGCGCCAAGCGCGCAGGGCGAGGCAAGCCCCGGTCCGTCGCTCTACTGGTTCTCGCAGACGATCGGCCCGGAGCGAGGCCTCGAATGCGCGCTCCGCGCAATCGCCGAGGCGAGGAGCAAGCCGCATCTCTACCTGCGCGGCAAATTCGCGCTGGGCTATGACGCTCGCCTCGATCGGCTGGCTCGGGCGCTTAACTGCCGCGACCGGCTGCACTTCCTAAGCTTGGCCCCTCCTTCGCAGATGGCTCGGCTCGCAGCCGCGTACGACGTCGGCCTCGCCTCGGAGGTCGGCCACACGCAAAACAGCGAACGCGCTCTCTCCAACAAGCTCTTTACCTATCTGCTCGCCGGATTGCCGGCCGTCGTCTCCGCCACGCTGGCGCAGGCGCGGTTCGCCGAGGCAAAGGAAGCGTGCCTGCATATTTATCCGCGCGACGATCCGAAGGCGCTCGCTTCGGCGCTCGACGCGCTCTTGCTTGATCGCGATCGGTTGGCTCAGTCGCGCAATACCGCATTTGATCTCGGTCAGACGCGTTACAATTGGGACTTCGAGCAACGCGCCTTGCTCAACGTGGTCGGGCGGGCTCTCAAGCCGAAGGATGGGCGCCGCGTCGCCTGATTTCATGCGCATTGCGCTGACCGCCGATCCCGAAATCCCCGTTCCGCCCCGACATTATGGCGGCATCGAGCGGATTATCGACATGCTGGCGCGGGGACTTAAGGAGCGCGGGCACGAGGTGACGCTGTTCGCCCATCCCGACTCGCGTTCTGCAGGGCGGCTCGCGCCATGGCCCGGACGCTCGAGCCTGTCGGCCTGCGACACCGCCCGCAATGCGGCGACGCTCGCGCGCGAGGCGGCGCGCCGCTCGTTCGATCTGATCCACTCGTTCTCGCGCATCGCCTATATGCTGCCGATCCTGCCGCTCGGGCTTCCCAAACTGATGACATATCAGCGGAGCATCAGCCGTCGGTCGGTCGTCCTCGGACATCGGATGTCGCGAGGCTCGCTAGAGTTCAGCGCGGTCAGCCGGTTCATGATGGAGGGCGTGAAGGACGTCGGATCGTGGCGCCTCGTCTACAACGGCGTGCCGCTCGAACGCTTTGAATTCGAACCGAGCGTCCCGCCCGACGCTCCCTTGGTCTTTCTCGGCCGCTTAGAGGAAGTCAAAGGGCCGCACGTCGCGATCGAAGTCGCCCGGCGCGCCGGCGCGCCGCTCATCATCGCCGGCAATGTCGAAGAGCCGCATAAAGCGTGGTTCGCCCGCTTCGTTGCGCCTCATATCGACCAGCGACGCGTGCGCTATGTCGGCCCCGTCGACGACCAGCAGAAAAACGCGCTTTTGAAGTCAGCGCGGGCGCTGCTGATGCCGATCCTCTGGGACGAGCCGTTCGGCATCGTGATGGCCGAGGCGATGGCCTGCGGAGCGCCGGTGATCGCCTTTCGCCGGGGCGCCGCGCCGGAGATCGTCGAGCATGCGGTGACAGGTTACGTCGTCGACGACGTCGAAGGAATGACGGCCGCTGTCGGGCGGCTCTCGGCGATCGATCGAAAATCCGCGCGTCGACGCGTCGAGACGATGTTTTCCGATGCCGCCGTCGTTTTCGCTTACGAAGCGGCTTACGCGGAAATGGCCGCCGGCCGGATTGGGCGCGAACGGGCGGGCGCCGCATAGACGGGCTTCGCGGCGGACGAAAAAGCCGCCGATCACAATGCAATTCGTAAACCATTCGCTTCTGCCGCGGCTCGGCGTCTCACAGGCGCGATCGCCGCGGCCGCTAAGATTAGCGCCGTCGAGGGCCCGAAACGTCCTCATCGTCTCGCCCTATTTCCCGCCGAGCACGCTGGCCTCGGTCCACCGCGCCCGGCATCTGGCGAAACGCCTGCCGGAGGCCGGATGGACGCCGATCATCCTTTGCGTCGACGAGAGGCGTCACGGGCAGCCGCTCGATCCGTCGCTCGCCGAACTCGTTCCGCAATCCATCGAAGTGATCAAAGTCGGCGCGCTCCCTGCGACGCTCACGCGCTGGTTCGGTCTCGGCGACGTCGGCTTGAGGGCGTACGGGCCGCTTCGCGCCGCGATCCGGCGCATTCTCGCGGCGCGAAGGATCGACGCGGTCTTGATCACCGGCGCGCCCTTCTATCCCATGATGCTTGCGGCGGCGATCGATCGCGCATTCAACGTTCCGGTTGTCCTCGACTTCCAGGACCCCTGGGCGTCAGACTGGGGGAGGGCGCAGCCTCGCTTCAGCAAAGCGGGCGTTTCGCATCGGCTCGCAACCTGGCTTGAGCCCCAGGCGCTGAAGCGCGCCGCGTTCGTCACGTCCGTTTCCAGCACGCAGAACGCTGCGCTTTGCGCGCGCTACTCCTGGCTCGACGCCGCCCGCATGGCCGCCATTCCCATCGGTTGCGACTGGGATGACTTCGAGGCTCTGCGGCAGACCCCTGAGGCGCTTAAGGCCGTCGCGCTCGACCCCGCCTTTATCAATCTTTCTTATGTCGGCGCCTTCATGCCGCGTTCAGTGGAGCCGATGCGCACGCTCTTCCGCGCCTTCCGACGGATCAGCCGCGCCTCGCCGGATCTCGCGGCGCGCATTCGCCTCAACTTCGTCGGCACGAGCAATCAGCCGGGCGACACGGCGTCGTTTCGCGCGCGCGCGCTCGCGGAATCGGAATCCGTTGGCGAAAGCGTGCGCGAAATTCCGGGCCGCAGGCCTTATCTCGAGGCTCTCGGCGTTCTGGCGCGCTCGGACGGACTATTGTTGATCGGCTCCGACGAGCCTCATTACGCGGCCTCGAAGATTCACCCGAGCCTGATGTCGGGGACGCCCTATGTGTCCCTCTTTCATCGGGCGAGCGACGCGCATCACGCCTTGTGTCGGTTAGGCGGCGGCGAGACGCTGTCGTTCGACGGGCAGGCGGAGCTTAAAGGCCTCGAACCCGCCTTAAGCGCCGCGCTGCGGCGGATCGCGACGGCGCCCGGCGCTTCCCGCGCCAGCGTCGCGGAAGTCGACGCTCAATGCGGCGCGAGCGCCGTCGCGCGGCGGTTCGCCGAGGTCTTTGACCATGTTGTCGAGTCTTGGACGTGAAGCGTCTTCATCCGGCGATCCGCCTTCGCCGCAAACGCGTTCGATCGCAATGAAACACGCCGACGGGCCCTAGCGCATGCGTCTTGCGGTCGTCGCGTCGCATCCGATCCAGTACCAGGCGCCGCTGTTTCGCGAGCTGGCGCGCCGCTTCGATCTCCACGTCTTCTACGCGCATCGAGCAACGCCTCGCCAACAGGCGGAGGCGGGCTTTGGCCAGACCTTCGATTGGGACATCGACTTGGAGTCCGGCTACTTGAGCTCATTCTTGCGCAATGTCGCGGGGACGCCTTCGGTTGAGCGGTTTTTGGGCTGCGATACGCCGGAGATCTCCGAGCGCCTCCGTGCCGGCCGGTTCGACGTCGTCCTCATATTCGGATGGCATCTGAAAGCCTACCTGCAGGCGCTCTTCGCGGCGAAACGATTGGGGCTAAGGACGCTGGCGCGCGGCGACAGCCATCTCGATACGCCGCGCTCCAAACTCAAGAGGGTCGCAAAAGTCTTCGCCTATCCGCCTTTCTTGCGTCTCTTCGACGCGGCGCTCTATGTCGGGCGGCGCTCGCGGGCCTATTACGAGCGCTATTTCTTTCCCGCCGACCGATTGTTCTTCTCGCCCCATTGCGTCGACGTCGCGTGGTTCAAGGGTCGGGCGACGAGCGAGGCGCGCGCCCTGCTTCGCGCACGGCTCGGCGTGGCGCGCGGGACGGCCCTGCTGCTGTTCGCGGGCAAGCTCATTCCGCGCAAGCGTCCCCTCGACCTCGTTGCGGCGGCAAGTCGCTGCCGTGAGCAGGGGGCGCCAGTAGAGGTCCTGATTGCGGGAAGCGGCGAACTGAATGAGGCGTTGGCAAGGGAAGCGCGAAGCCTGTCCGTTCCGCTCCATCGCTTGGGCTTTTGCAATCAGAGCGAGATGCCGGCCGCCTATGCGGCGGCCGACGTCCTCGTTCAACCTTCGACGATTGAAACTTGGGGCCTCGTCGCCAACGAGGCGCTCGCCTGCGGACGTCCCATTATCGTTTCGGCCGCCTGCGGGTGCGCCCCCGATCTGGCGGCCGACGGCGCCGTCGGCCGGACCTTTCCGGCCGGCGACGTCGCGGCGCTCAGCCGGGCGATCCTGGATTTGCTCCGCGCGCCTCCGACGCCCGAGGCGCTCGCCGCGATGTCGGAGCGTTACAGCGTTTCCGCGGCGGCCGACGGGATCGCCGCGGCAACGCGTTACGTGACGCGCGACGCCCGCGGCGGCGTTGCACTTCGATGAGCTTGATCGAGGTGAAAGACGACGTCGGTCCCGGCCGGACGCCGTTATGGCTTGCGTCCGGCGCCATCGTGTTCCTTGGCGGCGTCGGGCCGAACGTTTGGCTTACGCTCCTCTCGGCGACCGCGCTTGCAATCGGCGGCTTGCTGCTGTGGCGGCCGAGGGAGCCGCCGATCCTCCTATTCATCTTCCTTTACCAATGGGCCCAGGCGTCGATGATGACCTTTCAGGCCGCCTGGCGGGACGAGCCGGTGAACGACCTCTCGAAATATCATGGGGATGTCGCGCTCGCGACGATGCTCTCGCTTCTGGCGCTCATTGCTCTCGGCTTCGGGATGCGCGTCGGCGCCGGCGCCTGCCGCGCCCGCGCCGCGAACGTCGCAAAAGCGATCGCATCGAGCCGGCCCGTCTTCTGGTGGTTTGCGCTCTATCTCGGCGCGCTCGTCGCCGCCGGCTTCCTCCAATCCGCCGCGCACGCCTATGAGACGATATCGCAGCCTGCGCTGGCGCTCGCCGGCTTAAGGTGGGCGGCGTTCTTCATGTTGGCCTTTGCGACGCTCACGCAGCGCGGCGCGGGCGCGGCGTATTTCCTCGCTGCGTTCGCGATCGAGTTCGGGCTCGGCGTCGGCGGATATTTCTCGGACTTCAAGACCGTTTTGTTCATGACGGCGTTCGCGGTGGTCGCCTCGGGCGCTCGCGTCTCCGCGAAGGCGCTCTGCGCCTTAAGCGTTCTTGCCGCTTCCGTCGTCGCGCTTGGGCTCACGTGGACTGCGGTCAAAAACGACTATCGAGCCTATTTGCGTGGCGGTCGGTCGGGTCAGACCGCCGTCGTCGGCTACGCCGACGCAGTCTTTAAACTGTTCGAGCTGGTCGGCGCTCTCGACGGCAGGGCGCTTAAGACGGCGGAAGAGAATTTGTTGCGGCGAATTGGTTACGTCGAGTTCTTCAGCGTCGTCCTCGACAAGGTTCCGGCCATGACGCCCTATGAGAACGGCGCAATCTGGCTTGACGCGATCGAGCGTCCGTTCGCGCCGCGGCTTCTCTTCCCGGACAAATCCGCAATCAACGATTCGGACCGGACGAACAAATATACGCGCCTCGGCGTAGCCGGCGCCGCCGACGGGACTTCGATCAGCATCGGCTATGTCGCCGAATCCTACATCGATTTTGGCCCGGTCCTGATGTTTGCGCCGATCCTTCTTCTCGGTCTGACTTTAGGGCGCATCTATCGCTGGTTCGTCGACGGCCCGCGCTGCGTCGGGCCGCTTGGGATGGGCTTGGCGACGGCGGCGCTCATCGGTCAGGCGCCGCTCGAAAGCAGCATCACCAAGGCGTTTGGCGGGCTCATGGTGACGAGCCTGGCGGGCTGGGCGGTCCTCTGCTTTGTCGCGCCGCGCCTCTTCCCTTGGGCGTTGGCCATGCGAAGCGAGGCCGCTTGAGGGTCCTCCACGTCATTCCTTCCCTCGCGCACGCAGACGGCGGGCCAAGTGTGGCGATCGAGGCGATGGAGCGCGCCTTGCGCGCGGCGGGCGTCGACGTGACGACGGCGACGACCTATTCTCAACGATGCACTGCCGCCCTCACGGGCGGAGCTGGGCGCGTCTACGCGCGCCGTCTTGGCTCTTTCTATAAATTCGCGCCCGGTCTTATCCCGTGGCTGTGGAGGAATGTGCCGCGCTTCGACGCGGTCCACATACACGCGCTTTTCTCCTTCGCGAGCGTCGCGGCGGCCTATGTCGCGTCGCTGCGGGGGACGCCCTACGTTCTGCAGCCGCTCGGGAGCTTGTCGCCATTCGGCCTCGGCCAGCGAAGACCAAGGTTGAAGCGGCTCTCTCTTACGTTTGTTGAAGGGCCGATTCTTAGAGCCGCCGCAGCGGTTCACTTCGCGAGCGCGGCGGAGAAAGAGGAGGCGGGCCGACTGAATATCCCGGTCCGAGGCGTCGTCATTCCGCTTGGCGTCGAACTTGTCTCGGACGGAGCGCCGGCGTTCGACGATCCAAGCGCTCGAGGTCGGCGCCGCGTCCTTTTCCTCTCGCGGCTCGATCCGGTTAAGAATCTCGAGGCTCTCATTGACGCGTTCGCCTCCTCTCTCGACTTGCGCGAGACTGCGACGCTCATTGTCGCGGGGCGCGGCGACGAGGAATATGTCGCAGCGCTAAAGGCCAGAGCGCGAGACGCGGGAATCGCAGATCGCGTGCTCTGGCTTGGACATGTCGAGGGACCGCAGAAGGCCGCCCTGTTGCAGGCGGCGGATCTCTTCATTCTGCCCTCGTTCTCGGAGAGCTTCGGCGTCGCGGCGGTTGAAGCCATGCTGGCCGGTCTTCCCTGTGTCCTCTCCCGCAGCGTCGCAATCGCCAGCGCCGCCGCCGCAGCCGGCGCTTGCGCCATCGTCGAGCCTCAAGCGGGGGCGATCAGGCATGCGATTGAGGCGCTTCTTTCAGAGCCCGATAAGCTGACATCCATGGGCGCCGCCGCGCGCGCATTCGCCGTTCGCGAGTATTCGCCCCAAACCATGGCCAAGCGGCTCATCGACCTCTACCGTTCCGTCTCAAAAGGCCGCCAGTCGCTAAGATGACGTTCCTTCAAGAGGTGTCGGCGCTCGTCCTCACCCACGACGAAGCGCCGAACATCGGGCGGACGCTCGATGCGCTCGCCGCGTTCGGCGAGGTCGTCGTCCTTGACAGCCTCAGTCGCGACGAAACGCCGGCGATCGTGGCCCGCTATGACAACGCGAGACTTTTCGAGCGCCCGTTCGACGATCACGCGACGCAATGGAACCATGGGCTCGCGCTTTGCGACCCGCGCCGCGCTTGGACGCTGGCGCTCGACGCCGACTATTTCGTCACGCAAGAGCTCGTCGCCGAGATTGCCGCCCTGAAGCCCGACCGCTCGATCTCCGCTTATCGCGCCAGCTTTCGCTACGCCGTCAACGGACGAATATTGCGCGGCAGCCTCTATCCGCCCGCGCCCGTGCTGTTTCGGCGCGACCGCGCCCGCTACGTCCAGAGCGGTCACACGCAGCGCCTGACAATCGAAGGGCGTATTGAGCCTTTGAAGAACGCAATCGTCCACGACGATCGAAAGCCGTTTTCGCGGTGGGTGAGCGCTCAACGCAATTATGCGGCCTTGGAGGCGCGCTACTTGCTCTCGGCGCCTCGCGAGAGCTTGCGGCTCTCGCAAAGGCTTCGCCTTGCCGGCTTCGTCGCGCCGGCCGCCGCCTTGGTCTATGCGCTTCTGATCAAAGGCTGCTTGTTCGACGGTTGGCCCGGCTGGTTCTATGCGCTGCAGCGGATGTTCGCCGAGACCTTGATCGCGCTTGAAATCATCGACCTTAAACTTCAGGCGGCGCGCGAAAAGGCGCCTCGTTGATTATCCTTGGCCTGAACGCGTTCCACGCGGACTCCGCAGCGGCCATCGTCAGCGACGGCCGGCTTGTCGCGGCGGCCGAGGAAGAGCGGTTTCGTCGGGTCAAGCACTGGGCCGGTTTCCCGTTGCAAGCGATTCGCTATTGCCTGAACGAGGCGGGAGTTGGCCTTGCGGACATCGACCGCGTCGCGATCAACCAAGACGATCGGGCGCAGTTGGGACCTAAGCTGCTGTACCTCGTCAAAAGACCGGCAAGCCTCGGCCTAGCGATCGAGCGCCTCAAGGCGCGGCGCGCGCGCGCCGGCGTTGCGGCGCTGCTCAAGAGGCATTTTCCCGGCCTCCCGCGATATCCCAATGTCGATCGCGTCGAGCATCACTTGGCGCATCTCTCCTCGGCCTTCTTAGTGTCGCCCTTCAACGAGGCCGCGCTTGTCTCCGTCGACGGGTTCGGCGATTTTTCGAGCGCCGCCTGGGGGCTTGGTCAGGGCGTCCGGATTGCGGTCGAAGGGCGCGTCCTCTTTCCTCATTCGCTTGGCGTCTTCTATCAGGCGATCACGCAATATCTCGGCTTTCCCTCCTATGGCGACGAATACAAGGTGATGGGTCTCGCGCCCTATGGGGCGCCACGCTGTCTTGCTCAGATGCGTGAGCTCTTGAGGCTTAAGCCGGACGGCGGGTACGAACTCGGCCTTGAGTATTTTCGCCACTGCTTTCGCGAGGCCGGCGACCCGCTCACGTTCGGCGAGCGCGAGGGTGCGCCCGAGTTTAGCGACCTCTTCGCGCCGGCGTTGGAAGGCCTTCTCGGGCCTCGCCGCGCCGCGACCGCGCCGATTGAGGAACGCCATCGCGATATCGCGCGTTCCGCGCAGGCGATGTACGAGGAGGCGTTCTTCAATCTGCTGAACGTCCTCTATGCCCGGCATAAGACGCCGAACCTCGCGCTCGCCGGAGGCTGTGCGGCCAATTCCGTCGCCAATGGCAAGATTCGTCGGATGACGGGCTTCCGGAAGGTCTATGTTCATCCAGCCGCAGGCGACGCCGGCGGCGCGGTCGGCGCCGCCTTTGTCGCCTGGACTCGGCGGGCCCGCCAGCGTCGTTTCGTGATGAGCCACGCCAATTGGGGGCCGCAATATTCGCGTGAAGCCATTGACGCGCTGCTGAAGGCTCGCGGCGCCGCGATCGCGAATTGCGGGTGCGTCATCGCTTCGTTCGCCGACCAGGATCGTCTCTGTCGCGGCGTGGCGGCGCTCGTGGCCGAAGGCACCGTCGTCGGCTGGTTCCAAGGCCGAATGGAGTGGGGCCCACGCGCGCTCGGCAACCGCTCGATCGTCTGCGATCCGCGCCGGGCGGATATGAAGACGGTCCTCAACCTGAAGATCAAGCGCCGCGAGTCGTTTCGGCCCTTCGCGCCGTCGGTGCTTGCCGAGCATGTCGGCGAATGGTTCGAAGAGGATGACGACGCGCCCTTCATGGAGCAGGTCCTTAAAATTCGGCCCGAGAAACGCGCGGCGATCCCCGCGGTCACGCATGTCGACGGCTCGGCGCGGCTGCAAACCGTCGCTCGCGACGCCAACCCGCGCTTTCACGCGCTGATCTCAGCCTTTCACGCGTTGAGCGGCGTGCCCTTGGTTTTGAACACGTCGTTCAATGAAAACGAACCGATTGTCTGCGCGCCCGACGAGGCGCTCGATTGCTTCCTGCGCACGAACATGGACGCGCTGGTCTTAGGCGACGTGACGCTGGCGCGCGGGCGCTGGGCTGAGATCCTCGCCTCGGAAGCAAATCTAGCGTCCGTCGTGTAAGCCCTAGAAGCGGCGGCGGGGCCCCTTCCATCGGCGCGACGTCGAGGCGCAAGCAAAAGAGGATCGCAGGCTCAGTCGATCCTTGGCCAAGGCGCCGTCAGATCGAAAGCTCTCATCTCGGCTGCGGCATTCAGGGACGCGTCTCACAATGACAAGGATGCTCATCGGCGCCGCCTTCGCGCTCGCCGTCGTACTCTTGGCTATTCCCTGCTCGTACGGAGAGCCTCTCTCGCCTCAGCCTTTCGCGACACAAGCAGAAGGCCGCTCGAACGGGCTTGACCCCAAACTGCTCCAATTGATCTTGAAGGCCGGAGGAGGCTGGTTCTTCGAGGACGATTGTCGCAGGTTCGACGCCGATCGGGAGGATGAAGACGACAGGGCCGACTGCCGCTGCCGGCGCTGGCGCATCGATTGGCGGAAATGCCACAAGATGAGTCCTTAGAGCCGCCCGCCGGATCGCCGATTTTCTCGCCGCGGGCTTGCGCCTCGTCACGTCGCGCCGCGCAAAACTCGGCGATGCTCGCTGACGGCGCATCTTCGCCGAGGAAGATGTTAGCCGTTCGATGTTTCTCTGACCGAGAGGGCCTTAAAATAGTGTCCGGCAAGCGCGTCTTGGTGACCGGCGGGACAGGGTTCCTCGGCTCACATCTTTGCGAACGGCTCTTGCGGCAGGGCCACGACGTCCTTTGCGTCGACAACTTCTTTTCAAGCTCGCGCCACAACGTCGCTCACCTGATGGGCGACCCCGCCATGGAGATCATGCGGCACGACGTGACCATGCCGCTCTATGTCGAGGTCGACGAGATTTATAATCTCGCCTGTCCCGCTTCGCCGATCCACTACCAATTCGACCCGACGCAAACGACCAAGACGAGCGTGATCGGCGCGATCAACATGCTCGGGCTCGCCAAACGCCTCAAGATCAAGATCCTTCAGGCGTCGACGTCGGAAGTTTACGGCGACCCCGCGACGCACCCGCAATCGGAAGACTATTTTGGCAATGTCAACCCGATCGGTCCGCGCTCGTGCTACGACGAAGGCAAGCGCTGCGCGGAGACGCTCTTCTTCGACTATCATCGCCAGCACAATCTGGCGATCAAGGTCATGCGCATCTTCAACACTTACGGTCCCCGCATGCACCCGCATGACGGGCGCGTCGTCTCGAATTTCATCCTGCAGGCTTTGAGGGGCGAAGACCTGACGATCTACGGCGACGGCCGGCAGACGCGGTCCTTTTGTTACGTCGACGATCTGATCGACGCGATGCTGCGCTTCATGTCGTCGCCAAACGACGTCACAGGGCCGATCAACGTCGGCAACCCGGCCGAGTTCACGATCCGTGAGCTCGCCGAACTCGTGATCGAATTGACGCGGACGCGATCGAGACTCGTCTTCGAACCCCTTCCATCCGACGATCCGCGTAGGCGGCGGCCGGACATATCGAAGGCCAAGCAGGTCTTGGGCTGGGAGCCGCGCACCCCTTTGCGGGAAGGCTTGGTCAAGACGATCGCCTATTTCGACAATCTCCTCGCCGAACTCGGAACGCCGGCGCTCGCCGCGCTGCGGGCGGTCTAGCGGGCAGGGGCGCTTGTCTCAAGGGTTCGTCGCCGGTTGTCAGATTCGATAAGCCCGGCGCGGCGCAAGCGTCTTCTCTATATCTGTGACTGGCTGCCCCCGGATTTCGGGGCGGTCGGACAATATGGTCTGCTCTTTGCGCGCGAGGCTGCAAGGGCGGGGGCCGACGTCGTTCTTGCCGGCCTGTCGTCGCGAGGGACGTCGGAGACCGTCGAGCCCGCGGGGCCCGGCAGCTTGAAGATCGTCGCGCTCAACGCCGCGCCGTGCCGCAAAGACGACCTCGCGCGCCGGATGGCTTGGACGGTCAAGACAAACACGCGGCTCGTCTCGTCGCTCTTTCACGAAATGCGCCGCGCCGACGAGATCGTGTTTACCGGCAGTCCGCCATTGTTTCTGCATTGGATTGCGCCGCTTAATCTCCTGCTTGGCAAACGCCTGACCTACCGGATCACCGATTTCCACCCTGAATGCCTGATCGCTTCGCGTGGGCGCGCGTCCCTCTTGCTGAGGCTCCTCTACCGTCTCACCCTCTTTTGGCGTCGCCGCGTCGATGCGTTCGAAGCGCTGGGCGAAGATCAGCGAAGACGGCTCCAAGACATCGGCATTCCCTTGAGCCGAATCACGCTGAAGCGGGACATTTCGCCGGTTCGGATCGACGCAAAGATGGAAGCGCTGACCCGCCCGGCGGCTTATAACGGCAAAGTGTTGCTGCTCTATTCAGGCAACTGGGGCGTTGCGCACGATTATTTGACCTTTGTCCGCGGCTATCTTCGCCATCACCAGCGCGGCAGCGGCAGGGTCGTGCTCTGGCTCAACGCCCTCGGATCGCATGCGGCGGCCGTCGCTGATCAGCTCGCGGCTTTCGAGCTGCCCCTCATCAAAACCGCGCCGGTCCCGCTCGACGAGCTCGCGCGGCTGCTCGTCTCCCCTGACGCGCATCTGATTACGCTCTCCGATCCTTTCGTCGGCTTCGTGCTGCCCTCGAAGGTCTATGGCTGTCTCGAATCGCGAAAGCCTATTCTTTTCATCGGCAGCGCCAAGTCCGACGTTCACCTTCTCTGCGGTCGAACCAGGGCTCGCAGCTACTGGAGGGTCGACGCCGGCGACGCCTTAGGCTTCGCAGAGACGCTTGAGGATCTGGCGGACCATGTCGAAGCGAAAGAGCAAGCGCGCAAGTTTGCAGCGGGCGTGACCTGAAAAAAGTCCCGAGCCGCGGGCAAAGCGCCTGCCGAGGCCTAAGGCGCGCTTTAAGCGAGATCGAGATAGTGCGTCGCGGGCAAGGCCCTGAGCCGCTTAGCGGCCGCTTCCGGCGTGATGTCGCGCTGCGGCGAGCCGAGCATCTCGAAGCCGACCATAAACTTCTTCACCGTCGCCGAGCGCAAAAGCGGCGGATAAAAATGCGCGTGCAAAATCCATTCCGGATGCGCCGCTCCGTCGCTCGGGCTCATGTGAAAGCCCATCGAATAGGGAAACGACGTCTCGAACAGGTTGTCGTAGCGGATCGTCAGCGCCGAAAGCATGCGGGCCAGCGCGCCGCGCTCGCGTGCAGATAGGTCGTCGAGCGCGCCGACGGCGCGCTTGGGCAACAGCATCGTCTCGAACGGCCAGATCGCCCAGAAGGGCACGAGCGCCACGAAATCCTCATTCTCGACGACGACGCGCTCGCCGAGCTCGAGCTCGCGACCCAAATAATCGGCGAGGAGCGGGCGGCGGTGCACAGCGAAATGGGCGGCCTGGCGCTCCGTCTCGATCTGCAGTTCGTTGGTCAGATGGCGGGTCGCCCAGATCTGCCCGTGCGGATGCGGGTTCGAGCAGCCCATGATCTCGCCGCGGTTTTCGAAGATCTGCACCGCGCCGATGTCCGGACGCGCGCCGAGCGCTCGCGCCTCCTCAATCCAGGCGTCGATGACGCGCTCGATGTCGGGAAGCGCCATGCGCGCAAGCGTCAAGTCGTGGCGGGGCGAGAAGCAGACGACGCGGCAGACGCCGGATTCGCCCTCGGCGATCATGAGCTCGTCCTCAAACCGTTCGGCCGGCGCGTCTTCCTTCAGCGCGGCAAAATCGTTGTCGAAGACGAAGGTTGCTTCGTAGGCCGGATTGCGCGCGCCGTTGGCGCGAACATTGCCGGCGCAAAGATAACAATTCGGATCATAAGCGAGGCCGGCAGGGGCGGCGGCCTTCTCGCGCTGTCCTTGCCAGGGCCGCTGCATGCGGTGAGGCGAGACAAGCACCCAATCGCCGCGCAGCGGGTTGAAGCGACGATGCGACGTCTGTTGCAGATCGGCCTTCATCCCAGACGCGCGCTCCTGTTTGAGGCGTCCTCAAAGGACGAGGTCCGAAACGCCGGCCCCCGGCGAACAGGCGAAAATGACCGCCTCGAGGCCGGTCGCGGCGCGATAGTCGTCCTTGATGCGCCCCATGATCGCCTGAGCCCGCTCCGCCTCGACAAGGCTGACCGTGCAGCCGCCGAAGCCGCCGCCCGTCATACGCGAGCCGTAGACGCCGGGGAGCATTTGCGCGCGCGAAACCAGCGTGTCGACCTCCGCGCAGGAGATTTCATAATCGTCGCGCATCGACACGTGCGAGGCGTTCATGAGCCGCCCGGCCTCATTGAGATCGCCGCTTGCGAAGGCCGCCTCCGCCGCCAGCACCCGGGCGTTTTCGGCGACGACATGCTTGCAGCGCCGATAGACGAGGTCGGTAAGAAGGCCTCGATGGGCGTCAAGGTCGGCCATCTCGACGTCGCGCAGCGCTCGGATCGACGGCAGGCGCGCCTTCAGCGCCGCGACGCCCGCCTCGCACGCCTCGCGGCGCGCATTGTACTGGCCGCCGCCGGCGAGCGCATGATGGACCATCGAATTGGCGACGACGATGCGCGCTTCGTCAGGCACCGCGACGGGCCGCGCCTCGAGCGAGCGGCAATCGATGAGCAGCGCGTGGCCGGCGACGCCGCGGCAGGCGATATATTGGTCCATGATGCCGCAGCGCATGCCGACGAATTCGTTCTCGGCGCGCTGACAGAGTTTGGCGAGTTCGATCGTCTCGACCGGCGCGCCGGCGAGACGCAGCAGCGCGTGCCCGACCGAAACCTCAAGCGCCGCCGACGAACTCAAGCCCGCGCCCATCGGCACGTCGCTGTCGACGAGGAGATCGGCGCCCTTGAGCTTGTGGCCGCCCTGTTCGAGCGCCAGCGCCACGCCGAAGACGTAGTCGGCCCACAGGCCGCCCCGTGGCGCCGGCGCATCGAGATCGAACTCGTAGTCGCCAGGCCTGCTCGTCGAGCGCACGCGCAGCCGGCGATCGGGGCGCAGCGCGGCGGCGACGAGGGTTTGAAATTCGAGCGCCGCCGGCATGACAAAGCCGTCATTGTAGTCGGTGTGCTCGCCGATCAGGTTGACGCGGCCGGGCGCGCGGCTGACATGCGGCGCGCGGCCGTAGAGCGCCTGAAAGCTTTCGACGATGCTTCGATCTTGACCGTCCAAGCCGCTTTTCCCCCCTTGCCCTCGCCTCGTTCCCTCGACCGGTCGTCCCGGCGGGCCGCGGCGCGCCAAGCGCGGTCGAAATAAGACGGGCGCCACGGTCGGAGGTTAAAGCATGAGGCGCGCCGGTCGGCCAGGGCAAGACAATCGCCTCGTCACACGTTGCGAAACAAAGCGAGGGGCGCCAACCTTCAGAGCAGGCGTGGCGCTTGAAAAGGGGCGGCGCCGACGCTCGGCCAAAAGGCCGCAATGCGCCCTACGTCGAAAGGAAGCGCCATGCCGACATTCGTTGTTCTCGGCCATTTTACCGACCAGGGCATTCGCAACATCAAGGACACGACCAAGCGCGCCGAGGCATTTCGCGCCGCCGCCAAGGCGCACGGCGTGACGGTGAAGGAGCTTTTCTGGACGCAAGGCAAGTACGACTTGGTGACGATCGTCGAGGGCCCCGACGAAACTGCAATCGCCGCCCTCGGGTTGAACGCCGCAAAACTCGGAAACATCAGGAGCCAGACGCTTCGCGCCTTCAATGCGGCGGAGATGGAGAAGATCCTCGAAAAGGTCTCTTGAGCGATCGAAGCGCGCAAAGAAGCGCCCAGGGCGGCCAAGAAAGGCCGCCCTGAGGGTCGCGATGGCCAGGCGATCGATTGGTTTGGCGCGGCGATCGGATTGGCGCCTCCTTCCGTCGGTTGTGCAGAGGACAGCGGAGGCGACAATTTTGACGCGCTCCGCGCCCCGGAAGAGGGAACAGATATGTCTGCCGGCCTTGTCCAGACGTATCGCGCCTTCGCATACAACAACGCTTGGGCGAATTGCCGATTGCATACGGCTTGCGCGAATTTGAGCCAGGATGATTTTGAGGCAAAACGGACGGGCTTTTTCCCGAGCCTTCAGCGGACGCTCAATCACATCTTCGTCGTCGACCTCTTTTATGTCGACGCGCTGGAAGGCGGCTGGCTCGGGCCGCAGGCTTGGGGGAACGAACTGCCACATCCCTCAATTGTCGCCCTCAAGCCGGCTCAGGCGAGGCTCGATCGACGTCTGATCGCCGTGTGCGAGGCGCTCACGCCCGACAGGCTCGGCGGCGTCGTTGAGGTCAATCGTGATACGCGCATACAGCGTGAGCGGCGCGACCGCCTGCTCATGCATCTCTTTCAGCACCAAATCCATCATCGCGGACAAGCGCACGCGATGCTCTCCGGCACGGCCGTCGAACCGCCGCAACTCGACGAGTTTTTTTCGGTTGCGGAGGCGCCGCTGAGAGCAGCCGAATTCGCCAGTCTCGGCTGGACCGAAGAAACCGTATGGGGGCCTTAGGCGACATGGGTTGGGCGCCTATGCCGACAGCGCCTCCGGCTGATGCGGTTCCGCGACCGAGCTGACGATGCCTTCCGCGGCGCGCGCGGAGGACCGCGGGCCCGGCGAGTTGAAAGCGCCGTTGTCGTCGTCGAGGGCGGCGTCCTACTTCAGCGCGTTGCCGACTTCGCTGAACTCGCTCGCCAACTGCGTCCCGAGCGTGCTCAATGCGGCGACGATCGCCAGAGCGACGAGGCTCGCGATGAGCGCATATTCGATCGCCGTCGCGCCGCGCTGGTCGTCGACAAACCGCGCCGTAGTTGCGAACATCCTTCCGCTCCGGGCTCTTCGCTAAACAGGCTCTTCTCTTAGTGAGGTCCTCGCCACGCGGTCGAGAACCGAAGCAAGGATTGGCGGGTATGATTACGGAGAGATTACACGGAGACTATACGCGGCCGCAGATCACGCGCTTGTCATTTGCTCAAAGCCGACGATGGCAAAGGGAGGCGTAAAGCGAACTCGTCCAATCGCGTAAAAGTCGACGGAGAAAGACTAATCGGAATTACGCGCTCACGGGCAGCAGCGACCGCATGGCGCCGTCAGCGTGAAAGGGGGGGTACATCGTGTGCCTCTCCAGGGCCGACAGGAGCCGCGGGCCAAACCGCGCGCCGGCTGTTCTCCGTCGACCGCGAACCCATCTTATTCGCCCGGCGGCTCCCACAGCTCGATCGGATTGCCTTCGGGATCGTGGATGCGGGCGAAGCGGCCTAGCTCGGGAGTGTCCCAAGCGGGGTTTGTCTCAACCGCTATGTCGGACTGGCGCAGCTGAGATAAGAGCTCGTCGAGGTCCGTGATGCGGAAGTTGATCATCCATTGCTTAGTGTCAGGCCAATAATCGGTGTCGCTGGCGAACGGCATGATCACCGTCGGACCGCCGGCCTGATCCCAATGGGCATGGCCCTCCGCGACGACCCCGAGATGGACTCGATACCATTGAAGCAGCGCGTCAGGGTTTTTGGCGCGGAAGAACACGCCGCCAATGCCGGTTACGGCCATCACGTCCTCCTGGGGCGCCTTCTGAAGCGTAGTTTCACGACGGCGAAAGCCAAGGTCGGGTTACCACTCTCGACCGCCTGCGAGCATTTAAGAAACGAAGTCTGTTTCTCGCTGCAGGCAGCCGAGAGGCGATCAGCGGGCAGCGTCATGTCAGGAAATCGAAAGGGAGCTGACAGCGCCGGCATAGGGAATCTTCCTGATGCGTGCGAGCCGCGTATATCGTGTCCTGGTCCAGTCGACGGCGGATGGCGGGCGCGATCTCGTCTGCTTTCTCCGCGATCGGGAAGGGGATCACCGGGGCGCTCTCGAGCGGCATGGCCCGCGCTCCCGTGCCCCAGGGCACGGACGGGACGCCCCATCCTCTCAGGCCCTACGAGCTCAGCCCCCACGTTTCGTGCCGAAGCCGCAGTCCTACTACTACGTGCCCCCGCCCGGCCAAGCGCCGATCGTCGTGAAGACGGCGATCAACCTCGACGGTTGTCAGATCGCCACGGCGACGTCCTACGCTCTGGCGCGGCTCTACGAGCACTCGACGCAGGCGCCCTACCACGACCCTTACGCCGGCTATGCCGGACCGGACTACAACTTCGCCACCGGGTGAGCATGCGACGAGCTCAGTAAGGCGCGCCGTCGTCGAGCACTTCGCGAGCGCGTTCAACAGAGCGCTTGCCGACGTAGAGAAGTTCGGCGGCACGGCCTTGCGTCGTCTGCCCTTCGCCAATTGGCGAAGGCCTCACATGCTGGTTGCCGGCAACCTCGCCAACGCGAATATTCGCCAATTTCGCCGCGACGAGCGCCCGCTGGCTTTCGTCCAAGTGCCGGCGCCGAAGGTCGGCGCTGATGACAAGTGCGGCCAGACGCGCCGGCGGCGGGGAGCCATGGCCGGCTGTGGCCTTGTGGCCGATGATTTCATATGCTGCCCGCGGCCGGGGGGAAGCAACTGTGGCCACACTGCAAGAGCTTGGCGAACAGATTGGGGCGCAGTTCGCCGAACTCAGTAAGGCATACCAACGGGCTTCTAGGCTCATAAGAAGCGTTTGCTTGATTGGGGGAGCCTTGGCCTTAGCCATCGCGCAAGGCGTCGAAATAGAACGCGCAAACGGGGAATTTTCCGCTTGGACAGCGCTGGAGATCGGCGCCGCGATCATCATCGCACTGGGGAGTCTGTTTGCAGTCGTGACCGAGGCAAATGCGGCCGCCGCGCTGGAAACTGCGCGGCGCGCCGTCGATGCGGCCCGCGTCTTCGAACTAAAAATGTTCGAATTCGAGAATGAACGAGACGATCTCACGAGGGAAATTGACCGGGCGTTGCAGCTCTACAATTCCATAGACGTGATGCGAGGCACGATCGAGCAGTCTCTCGGGATCTCAGGCATGTCCCCGAATACTATCATCGCGAATTTTTTGAAGGCTGCCTCTAACTCGTTGCAAGTCGCTTTTAAATTCGAGACCGGGGACACCTGGACGATTTGCGTTTATGAGGCCAAAAAATCGGCCGAACCGGGTGTGAAAGAGCTTCACTGCATAGCCCACGCTCGGAAGATTGAGTGCGACATCTCCCAGGCGCGAAAATGGCGAGCAGGGGTCGGCGTCGGCGGCGTGGCGTTCTCAACCGGGAACGAGATCATCATTCCAGACATGGCCCTCCCTGAAATCGGCACGATCTTTGACCTCAAGTCCAATAAGCGCGACTACGACGATGCGCGATACGCGTCTATGGCGGCGGTTCCGATCAGAGTTGGGGCCTCTTCGGAATTCTGGGGAGCGGCTGTTGTAACCTCAGATCGACGCTACCACTTTAGCAGCGACGCGGATGGCGGTGTCTCCACTTCGGAGCCTATCAGGGCCATTGCGGCCATGGCTGCATTGGCGGTAGGCTCAACGCAACAAGTGGCCTCACCGGAACCGAATCTGCGCAGCGGCGTCTAGGTGCCCGGCCGCAAAATGGTCCGCGTTCATTGCCATAAATCAAGGAGGACGCTCCCCGAAAGCGTCAACGGTTCATTGACGCGCTTGCGGGATGATACAATGGCGATGGCAGCCCTTTCGACCGTCAGCAATTCGCCTGAAGCAGAGATTCTTCGCGAAATCGAAGAACTTCTGCGCAAAATGGCTACTGGCGAAGCGACTCCAGGCGACATTCAGCGACTGCAAGACCTACAGCGTCGCCGGGTCTATTTGATGAGCCCACGCAAACTATCCGATCGGGATCGGCGCCGCGCGACTTAATAATTTCCGGCCAGCGTCCCAGATTCCCGCGCGCTTGGCCTTCGCCGGCCGCGCCGGCCTACCTGAACAGCAAGCGAAGCAACCGCCACAAGCTCACGGTCGTGCGCGCGTAGACGCGGTTGTAGGCCGCCCGCCGCGGGTTGGTCAGCCAGCCCCAGCCGCGCGGCACCTTGAGACCGAGGCTGTGGCGCACGAACCGCGCCGGCGAGACGCGCGCGGCGAAGCTCTTGCGGAGGGAGGGACGGCGGAGGCCGATGCGCATAGGCGCCACCGTCACCAGCTTATCGCCCAAAGGGCCAAAGGGCGTGCCCAACTCGTCATTCCTCGGGGCTCCAACCCACCCGAACAAGCTGGCCATCGCGGACGTTCCGTCTCCGTAGACCTGGTGGTATTTTGAGACGGCTCGGTACAGCCAGAACTTGACCTGAAGTTCCTCGATTTCCCACTCTTCGGGTCCGTTGCCGTGCTTCAGCCAGTTGGCGTCATAGTTGAAGTCGTCTCGTTCCCCATCCGGGGCTGGACTCTGTCTAGCTTGGTTGATCAGTCGAGGAAGCAGGGACGCTGATTTGGTCGGTTCTGGGAGCGCTCCTTCTGCGGCGCGACAAAGCGTTATCGCGCATTCAAAGTCGCCCGCGGCAAAGTGTGCAATGGCCGCATCAATTTGCCTCGCGGCGGCAAGCCGAGCAGTCGTCAGAACCACACGGGTCATGCCCCTTCATCCTGTTTAGCTTTCCTGACCCGCACGCCCGGGCCCCCGCCGTTCTCGGCTATGAACTCGACGCCGGCGGCCTCGAGCGCGGCGCGGATAGCGCGCACGTTGTTTGGGTAACCGCTCGCCGGGCCCCGGCTTGCTTCCATTCTCCGCAGCGTCGGAACCGAGATATTTCCGAGCTTCGCGAGCCGGTCTTGGTCCATTCCTAGGAGCGTCCTCGCCGCAGCGATCTGCCGCCCCGAAATGTTGTCACTTTCGCTCAAACTGACAGCTTCCTATTGACTTCGGCTCGAAGTGAGCGATATATATCACCTCAAGCTATTTCTATCAATGGAGCCTTCCCCATGCCAAATCGACGCGTTCCGGCAGTCGCCCCCGGCTTGCCCACTGCAACCCCTGAGATGGCGACAGACATTGAACGCGCGCGAGAATTCGTCCGCAAGGCGCGCGAGCACGGGCATGACGTGATGCTTGACGCCGGTCTTTGCCTAAGGCTGCGCTTGGGACCGCCGATCATCGCCGACGAGCCTAACCCTCATGGCCCGCACAACATGTTCGTGCTCGGGTTCGACGAGACGCCTTACGGAGACCTGCTCAACCACCGCGACCGCGAGGCCATCTTCGCCGCCGCGATCGAGGACGAGGGCCCCAGGCGAGACGAGCCCGGCATGACCGCCGCTTTGTGGGTCCAGATCAACCGCGAGCACGGAAACGACTTCTTCCTCATGCCCGACGGCGTCGAGTTCGCGACACGCAACCCGGGCGGGACAATGGACATTCTCGACGACGATCTTCGCGAGCGCATGCTGAGCTGGCAACGTGCAACCCTCGACTAGCGGGCGCAGGTCGCCGCGGTTCTGCGTTCGCAGAACGCCGAGTCCCTGCGCGCGGAAAAGCTCGGTGAGTGACCGCCGGGCCTCGCCGCGCGACGCGGCGCTCCATGTGCGCGACGTCGTGATAGAGGTCCTCAACCGCGCCGACCTCGTCGAGAAAGACGACGAGGTTTGGCTCGTCGCGAGGGTGTCGCCTGACGAGATCGACGCGCTGGCCGCTTACGGCGCTGAGCTCGAGGACGTCGAAGACGGCGGGGATGGCGAGCCGGACTATGAGGACGCGCCGCTCAGCCCGACCGTCGACATTGAGGGCGCGAGTGAGCAGCGGAGTGCCGCAGGGGCAGCTCTCAAATTGCGCGGTGATGCGAGCGCTTCCTTGGGCATCTTTATTATGTGCAAACCATGGGGGTGCCTCTTGTTCTTTTTCCTGGATATATGATATCGCCTGTAGTATCATGGACCGTAAGTCCCTAGATGAGCTCTGGCGAGACCTCAACGCCGCGCGTCGTTCTCCCCAGACCGCCGACGATTTGGAAGCGCTGGCCAAGGCTTGCGGACGAAAACTTCGGACAGGTGGCAAACATCCAATGTGGATCACTGAGCATTTCCCGCATCGATCGTTCCCGATCCCGCGTCACGGGGGCAATCGCCCAGTTCCGCAACACGTGAGGAAAGTCATTCTTGACGGGCTCGAGGCTGACCTCACTGGTTGGGAGGACGTCCTTGGAGCGGTCGATGACGACTAAGGTTACGGAAGAGGAGGGGACCATGGTACCCACCGAAATCCTCAAGAAGCCATACGCGCGAGTTCTCATCCCAGAGGCGGATGGCCAGGTCTCCGCGGAGATCATGGAGTTCCCTGGTTGCGTCGCGTTCGGCGCAAACGCCACAGAGGCGCTTGCTCGCCTGGAGGAGGTCGCCGTCGACTGGCTTTCCGCCGCCATCGAGCAGGGCCAGGACATCCCCGACGCGATGGCAGCGAACGACTATAGCGGTCGTTTGGTCCTGCGCATGCCGAAGGGCCTACATCGCCGCGCGGCCATCTGCGCGGAGCGTGAAGGCGCGAGCCTAAATCAGTTCATTGTCACACGCCTAGCGGAGGCGGTTGGCGAGCGTTCCCGGCAGTCGGCTGGAACGCAGACATTCTCTGTCGCGGCCGTGAATACATGGGAGTGCATTGGCTTCGTGGTGCCGACCGGGCCGCTTCTCAAGGTATTGCCCTCAAGCAGCATGTGGTGGGACGACGTCGTAGTAGTCGGAGAGACTGCCGGCGTTGCAGGTCAGTTCACCGTCGGATCGCGCGCCCCGACCATTGCCGCCGGCGCCCTCTCGTGGAGCGGCACTAATTTGATCACCGCGCCAGGGGGTAACGTCGTGGCAGTCACGGAAACTCGAGAGACCAAGCATGCCCGAGGCTAATCAAATTATGTTCACCCACAGGGAGCTTCTCGCCCTCCTAATTCGGGAGGCCAACCTGCACGAGGGCAAATGGGTGCTCTCGGTGAACTTTGGCTTTGGCGCCGGAGCGCTTGGCCCTGGCCCCGACCAGTTGTCTCCGACCGCCATGATTGCGGTGCTTGGTATCGGCGTCGCGAGGGCGACGCCGGATGCGCCGGTACAGGTCCAACTAGATGCTGCACTAATCAATCCGCGGCCACCCGAACGGAGCTCAGGCTAGAAATCGCGCTGCCGGCGTCAAACAGGCGAGCAGCGCCGCGAGCTTTTGGGCGCGGGCAGAGAGCTTTTTACTTATGCCCGCCTCAGCAAGAGTGAGGCGCTCGTTACGCGGTTCTGTAAACGCACCGCGTGGCCCACGCTTTTTGCCCCCTCCTGCCGCGCCTTTGTTGAGCCTTTCTGTTGCTTTCTGCTCTGCAATCAGCTCGCCAAGCCGTTCTTCTGCTCGCGTGCGAAGCTCGAACGCATCCGCCTCAAGCTTCCTGTTTTTGGCCAGGCGGGCAAGACGCGGCGCCATCCGCGGAACGAATGCGCGCGGAATTGTACGCATGATTTCAGTAAGTTATGTTATATTAGCAATATCAGATCGTTACGCATAATATTGGCGGAAGGAGTGAGATTCGAACTCACGGTTGAGTTGCCCCAACGGCGGTTTTCAAGACCGCTGCCTTAAACCACTCGGCCATCCTTCCTGACGTGTCGCGCGCCGACGTCGGACAGCGTCCATAGCGCAGGCGGCGCGCGCGCCGCAATTGGTTCTAGCGCCGCGACGTCTGCCGGCGCGCGTCCGCCGCGTGGGCGAGCTTCACAGTGGAAAACCGCAGGCGCCGTAAGGCGCCGTGCCTTGAATTGATTTGACACTATTGTGAAGCTGGCCAACACTTACCCCCGTCGGCCGCAGTGGCGAGAGACACGCTAAGGTCTTTTTGCGAGGCTGCGGCAGGAAGGAGTTCAGGGAGATGACTCCGCCGGGGCAAGATTGACGGCCGTGCGCCATGCGTGGTCGTCTGTTCGGCGCCGCAAGGCCTGACATCAGCCTAAAGAGGCGTCGACGACAATTTTCAAACTGCGCCGCGTTGACCAAGCGAAGGCCAAGCTAAGCGTCAAGCGCGGTCTTTGGAGTGACAAACCACTTTAGTTTTCGCTGCGTGCGAAAAGGGCCCCGTTGCCGCATCATGCGCCGGGGCCCGTTTCATGTCTAAAATGCGTCGCACGGCGGGTGCTTGACGCCGGCGCTGCAGCTTGAGCCGGCGAGGCCTGAAGCGCCGGAAATTTCGTTCAAGCCTTGCTGACGGCGCGCCGCCGGGCCAACCTTGCACCGCCGGCGCGAGATTCCCTCAATGCAATATTTTCCCCTTGAGCCGCTCTTCTTCTTCGCGCTCGTCGGCGCGCTGATCGCGCTGTTCTTCCTTATTGAGATCGGCGTGCTGAGGCTTGCCTATTCGCGTCTAGGCCTAAGTCCTGGCGCCGCTCGCCTTACTCTGATTGCCACGCTCATCGGCAGCGCGATCAACATCCCGCTCTTTCAGTTTCGGGAGGAAAAAATTCTCGGTGGACGGATCGTCCATTATTTCGGCATGCGCTACGTCGTGCCGAAGGTTGTCGATTGGCCCGGCACCGTCGTCGCCGTGAATGTCGGCGGCGCGCTGATCCCGACCGTGTTGTCGCTTTACCTGCTTGAGCGGCATCACCTTTGGGGGCGGGGCCTGATCGCGACCGCGATCGTCGCCGCCGTCTGCCATCATTACGCCGAGCCGGTCGAGGGCATCGGCATCGCGCTGCCGATCTTCGTGCCGCCGCTCGTCGCCGCATTGACGGCGCTGATCGTCTCTTGGCGCTACGCCGCGCCGCTTGCCTATATCGCCGGGAGCCTCGGCACGCTGATCGGCGCCGACCTCTTGAATCTCGACAAGGTTCAGGGGCTTGGCGCGCCGGTCGCCTCGATCGGCGGCGCCGGCACCTTCGATGGCATCTTTGTCGCAGGCATCGTCGCGGTGCTGATCGCGGGACTGTTCGGCGGCGACGCGCCGGCGCCGGGCGCGCAATACGCAAGGTAGCCGACCGACGATCGCCGAAGGCGCCGCTTAAGGTCCTTCATCAGTCCTTGAGAGCCACAGGGCCCAAGGTGTATCAGCGGGCGCCCGCGCTTCGTTTTGAAGCGCTAACGTCTTAAGGTCCAAAAACTCTCATGTCCGACTTTCATCGCGTGCGGCGCCTCCCGCCTTACGTCTTCGAGCAGGTCAATCGGCTCAAGGCGAAGGCGCGCGCCGGCGGCGCGGACATCATCGACCTCGGCATGGGCAACCCGGATCTCCCGGCGCCCAAGCACGTGCTCGACAAGCTCGTCGAGACCGTCGGCAAACCTAGGACCGATCGCTATTCCGCATCGAAAGGCATCGCCGGCTTAAGACGCGCGCAGGCCGGCTATTACGCGCGCCGCTTCGGCGTGACGTTGAACCCCGAGACCCAAGTCGTCGCAACGCTCGGCTCGAAGGAGGGTTTCGCCAACATGGCGCAGGCGATCACTGCGCCCGGCGACGTCGTGTTGGTGCCGAACCCTTCCTATCCCATCCACGCCTTTGGCTTCTTGATGGCGGGCGGCGTCATTCGCTCCATTCCGGCCGAGCCGACCCCAGACTATTTCGTCGCGCTCGAGCGCGCGATGCAGCACTCGATCCCGAAGCCGATCGCCGTAGTCACCTGCTTTCCGGCCAATCCGACGGCGATGGTTGCTTCGCTCGATTTTTACAGAGATCTCGTCATCTTCGCCAAAAAACATGAGATTTTCGTGCTCTCCGACCTTGCCTATTGCGAGGTTTATTTCGACGGCCATCCGCCGCCCTCCGTCCTCCAGGCGCCCGGCGCATTCGACATCGCGGTCGAATTCACCTCGATGTCGAAGACCTTTTCGATGGCCGGCTGGCGCATGGGTTTCGCGGTCGGCAACGAGCGGCTGCTTTCTGCGCTCGCGCGGGTGAAGTCCTATCTCGACTACGGCGCCTACACGCCGATTCAGGTGGCGGCGGCGGCGGCGCTGAACGGGCCGGAGGACTGCATCAAGGAGATGCGCGCGACTTACAAGCGCCGGCGCGACGTGATGGTCGAGAGCTTTGCCCAAGCCGGCTGGCCGATCGACAGCCCGCGCGCCTCCATGTTCGCCTGGACCAAGGTGCCGGAGAAATTTCGACATCTCGGCAGCCTTGAGTTCTCCAAGCTCCTCATCGAGAAGGCCGACGTCGCGGTGGCGCCAGGCGTCGGGTTCGGCGAGCACGGCGACGATTACGTACGCTTGGCGCTGGTCGAGAACGAGCAGCGCATCCGCCAAGCGGCCAGGGGTATCAAACGCTTCCTCGACACGGCTGACGCGACGCTTCACAACGTCGTGAGGCTGAAGAAGCCGGCTTAAGCCTCAGTCCTCGACTGGCTCGATGTCGAGGTCGTCCAGCCGGAGCGCGAATTGAGCCGGGGCGAAGACCGGCGTCAGCGTCTGGTCGGACAGAAAGTCCGCAGTCCATCGATAGCCGTTCTCCGCCGGCTGGCGAAACGCGCGAAGGGTCTTCTTGACGGCGTCGATCACCCACAATTCGCGGATGCCGAAGCTGGCATAAAGAGCGGCCTTGCGGCCGAGGTCGTAGCGAAGCGATGAGTCCGCGATTTCGACGACGAGCAGAACGTTTGCGGCCGAGAGATGCTGAATGCCGCTTTGGCTTGGATAGACGACGACGTCCGGCTCGAGGTAAGTGTCGACAGACAGGCGGAAGGTCGTCGCAGGCGCAAGCGCGACGGCAGCGGGGCACGCGCGATACAAACGGCTAAGCAGCGCAACCTTCATCGCCTCATGGTGGTTTCCTTTCGGCGACATCGGGACGAGCTCGCCGCCGATCAGCTCGACGCGCTCATCCTCCAGCATGATGCCGGCTTCAACCATCGCCTCGACTTCGGCGACGGTGAACGCCCTGCGGTCCAGGCCCTCTGCGGCTCTCGTCATTCGATTCATTGCCGGCTCGTTCGCTCCTAACGTCAAATTCTAGCACAAGACCGCCCGCCGCGGTCTGCGGAAGAAAGCCTGTCCTCGTGCCCCGCGCCATCGATCACCTCGTCATCCCCTCGCGCGATCTCGCCGCGCAGGCCGATCTCTATCGGCGGCTCGGCTTTCAGGTCGGCCGGCGCAATCGCCACCCCTTCGGAACCGAGAACCATGTGATTCAGCTGCACGGCGCCTATCTCGAGCCGATCGGGCTCGGGGAGGGGTTTTCGGCCCCTGCGGAAGCGCCCAGCGAGTTCTCCTTCGCCCGGTTCGTCGCGCGTTTTCTCGAACGCCACGAGGGCCTGGCGATGATCGCGCTCCGCTCGAGCAACGCCGAGAAAGACCGGCGTGACTTCGAGGCGAAGGGCATCGGCGGCTTCAAGCCCTTCGCGTTCTCGCGCCAGACGCTGACGCCCAACGGCGCGACGGCGGAGGTAAAGTTCTCGCTGGCCTTCGCCAAGGCGCCGCCCGCGCTCGGCGATTTTTCGATCTTCGCCTGCCAGCATCATCGGCCGGATTTGTTCTGGAGCGAGGCGGCGCAACGCCATCCGAACGGCGCGCTCAAGATCGCCGGGCTTGGGTTCGGCGTCGAACGCCCAAAGGAAGCGGCCGAATTTTTGGCCCGTGCGTTCGACGCGGCCGAGGTCGAAGCGATCCCCGAAGGCCTCGGTATGTCAATCGAGGGCGCGCGGGTGCTGGTCGGGACGCCCGAGGGCGTCGCCCGCGCCTACGCTCTGCCCGAGCCCCTTGAAGGGGCGCCGCCGCTTGCCCTGGCTGCGTTCCACGTCGCCGACCTTGCACATTGCCGCGAGACCTTTCGTGAGAACGGCGTGCATTTCGCCGAGGCCGGCTCACGGCTGATCGTCGCAGAGCGCGAGGCGATGGGCGCTTGGCTCGCCTTCGAGGCCACAGGAAGGAGCTTGTCGAAGAGGGCCTAGAGGAAAGGCCGCACTTTCTCTTCGCGTCGAGCCTTTCTCTTAAGGAACGCGCAAAGCCGTGTGCGATACGAGCAGCCAGGCGCCGCCGCGCTTGGCGAAAACATCCGTTTCAAACGTCCCCACATCGACAATTGTGTCGCCAGCCTTCATATGACCCGAAACCGTCGCGACGCCGTTCGACCATGCGATGTCCCCTTCGACGTTGATGTACGGGCCGTCCTTTTCCGTCACCTTGATATCGCTCCAGACGCCGAGCGTCGCCGCCCACGCCTTCTTCACATCCTCCCAGCCGACG
>Ga0187782_10000115_pt1 | contig 46976 bp, 42 predicted proteins | sample 0715_SJ02_MP15_2_FD_132454 | JGI IMG/M metagenome (GOLD analysis project Ga0187782, IMG submission 132454) | Tropical peat soil microbial communities from peatlands in Department of Meta, Colombia - 0715_SJ02_MP15_20_MG | ecosystem: Environmental > Terrestrial > Soil > Wetlands > Peat | place... | reverse complement strand
GTTCACCATCGACGAGTTGAGGGCGATGGCATTGGGCAGATCGTCGCGATCGTCGACCATTCGTACGACCATCGACTGGCGGACCGGCATGTCGAACGCGTCGATGAGGCCCTGCAGCACGTTGAGCGCGACGACCTCCCAGACCCGGATGACCCCTCCGAGCGCAAGCCCTGCGAGCACGGCCGACTGCACCATCGCCAAGACCTGCGTAGCGAGGAGCACGCGGTATCGGTTCCAGCGATCGATGAGGACGCCCGAGAGCGGCGCAAGCAAGAAGGTAGGGATCTGGCCGGCGAATCCGACCACGCCGAGCAGCCACGCCGAGCCCGTCAGCCGGTAGACGAGCCAGGCCGTGGCGACCTTCGTCAACCAGGTGCCGATGAGCGAGATGCTCTGCCCGGTGAAGAAGAGCCGGTAGTTGCGGTGGCGCAGAGCGCGGCCGATCGAGGCCCCGGGGCGAGCCCGGCCCATCGAGGTGTCCGCACGTGCCGCGGTCGAGGCCCTGGAACGCGCGCCGGTCATCGCGTGACCCGGCGTGGGCTCGATGGCCATCGATTCGAATGGTACATCGCCAGGCGCTCTCGGCACGCCGGGCGCCGGCCGCTGGATCCGCCCCCCGGATCGGGGCGTGCTACGGACGAGGCATGCCTGTCTTCCGCCGCCGGTTCGAGCTCGAGACCCGGGCTCACAACGAGGTGATCGACCTGACCGACAAGGTTCGCGCCGTCGTCGCCGAGTCCGGGGTCTCCGACGGCATCTGCACGGTCTTCACTCCGCACGCCACTGCCGCCATCGCCATCAACGAGAACGACGACCCGAACATCGGGGTCGACTTGCTGCGTGCGCTCACCACGATCGTGGTCGAGCACGACGGGTGGCTGCACGATCGCATCGACGACAACGCGGCCGCGCACATCAAGAGCGCCATCTTGGGGCCATCCGAGACGATCCCTATCGAGAACGGCCGGCTCGCCCTGGGGACGTGGCAGAATGTCTTTTTCGTCGAGCTCGACGGACCGCGGTCGAGGCGCGGAATCGTCGTCGTGGTGGTCGGGTAAGGCGGGGCCGCCCGGTCACGGGAGCGGGATCGTCAGCACGCCGGGATCGCTTCCCGAGAAGAACGTCGCGTTGGTGAACAGGAGGCGGCGCGTGCCCGTACTCGTGTCGATGACGACGCTCGCGGGAGTGTTCAGGAGACCGCCCGAGGCGATGATGGACGTCCCCCCGTCCAGGGCGACCCGCGCGATCGCATTCTGGATGTTGAGCGCGATGAGGAAGGTGTTGTTCGTCGTGTCGATGACCAGCCCGTCGGCCCCGACGAGCGAGCAGCTGTTCACGATCGCGGTCGGCGTTCCGGCCCCTCCGTCGCTCTCGATCGGAATCTGGATGAGGCGACCGAAATTGGTGTTGGTCACATAGACGTTGTTCGAGTCGTTTACGATGCCATTGGCCCCCACGCCCAGAGGAACGGCGGCGTCGCACCCCGCGGCATCGGGGGCGAGGAGCGGGTCGGACGACCAGACCGCGGCGCCACCGTCGGGGGCGATTGAAAAGACGTAACCGTACGAGTCGGCGACGTAAAGCTGTGCACCGATGAAATCGAACCCGTTGGCGAAGTTCATCTGCGGCGACGAGCTGAAGAGGGTGCCCGCCCCGCCGTCAGGCGGGAACCGGTAAACGCCCGGAGGCGGTACGTTGCCGGCGTCGACAGGGACGGCCGCCACGCCGATGTACACGTTCCCGGCGGTGTCCGTGGTGATGCCGAGAGTCAGCGAATTGTTGGTCGCTCCCCCATCTCCGATCAGACCGAACGCCTGTGTGCCGCCGTCCGGGGTGAGCGTGACGAGCGACGCGAGCGTCGCAAGGCCGACGATCGGTGTGTCGGCGTCCCCCACCCGCCACAGTCCTTCAGGCTTGGGTCCCCCATCGCCGAAATAAGCCAGAAATGTTGGGGTAACCGTAGCGTCGCTCGGGGAAGCGTCGCTCACCGAGGAATCGGTGGTGGACGCGTCGACCGCGCTCGAGGACGAAGAGGACGTTGTCGACGACGATGTCGATGTCGAGCTGGAGGCGTCAGGCGTCGTCGTTGCCTGGTTGCTGCTGCTGCAGGCAAAGAGGGCGACGACGCTCCCTGCCGAGGCAAGAGCCCCAAGAATTGCGGCCGCTTTGAATCGCGATTGCATGGCTCTTCCTCCGGTCACTGACACAAATGTGTAATCGTTTGCGGTAACAGTCCTTGCCAACCCGAATGTCGGCGAGTGCGCTGCCGGCAGGGCAAATCCTCACGAAACCCCGGGCAGTGGACCGAGATCGCTCATCGTTCCATCGGCGCATTCGCGCGCCACTTACCCAATCCCATCTGATGGATTTCTCCGTGGTCGTCAAGTCTTCATTTGGGGTCGTCAAGCCTTTATTGGGTCCTCACGCATCGTCGTCGCGAGGATGGACCGATCCAACGAGCGGGGGTCGTGGCGACCTTTTGCTGTCCTGCGCGCGGTTGCTGTCCTCCGCGTTGCTATCCGGCGCGTGGCCCCGCCGATCACAGACGCGATGGCGCCGGGCACATCCCGCGAAATCCACGCGAAACGGCAGCGCCCCCGCCTCTAGCGCGCGATGGGGCCGCCTGTCCATGGTCATTTTTTTCGAGGAGCCCGAGCTTCCCTCGGTCCCATGACCAGAAGCCTCACGGGCGGCTGCGCTTCGGCGGCACCGTCCGTCAGTGCGTCGATGCCACCTTGTCCCAATGAAACTCGTCGACGTAGAGACCGATCGGGTTGTGCATCATTTCTTCTTCGGTCTTGGGGCGTCGGAGCACCACATGAAACATGCCTCGCCAGAGCGCCGGCGCGTCCGACGGCGCGCCGCTGTTGTCGAAGGCGGTCTCCCTCCAGTCGAGCTGCCACGTGTCGCCGGAGACCCGGACGGCCGCGAGCAGCTCGACGGTGACCCGCTCCTCTTGCACGCGGCGAAAGGGATCGTTCTCGGGCCGCTCTACGAAGGCGCTGAGCATGTGAGCGCCGCGAGGGGTGACCAGGTGGTAGGCGTCGAGCCAGCTCTCCTTGAGCACGGCGAGGTCCGACGAGATGGTGCGCGTGTCCTCGAGAAACCGGCGCAGGTGGTACTCGATCACCGCTTCGGTCGGCGTGTACTGATCCCCCGCCGCACCCACCGGGCCCCGATAGGTCGCGCGACCGAGGCCGTCAATCTCGATGACATGGGGAACGGCCTTGGGCTGGGCTCCGAGCACCACGAGACCCACGACCGCGGCCAGCGTCACCGCCGTGCTCGCGAACGTCGCTCTCCGCCAGTTGTGCGCGTGAACGATGGCGCTGCCGATGCGATCGTCCCATTCCTGTCGCGCGCGCCGGTAGGGGGTGTCGGCCGCGTCGCGAGTGCTCGAGTCCATGGATGCATCCATCTTCGGCTCGATTCACGGCTTGCGGCGCGACGGGACTGCAGACGCGAGCGACGTCGCGGCCTGCGTTGCGCGAAGGGAGGCGGGTGCAACCGCCGCACTGCCGACGACGGTGGTCGCGAGGCTGCGTCCCGCGAGCGCGCCTGCGGCGCCCGCCGCGACGACCTCGCTGCCACCCAGGTGGGGCGTCCCGCCGAGCACACTTGCGGCGAGGGCGGGCGCCTTCCAGCAGAGCGCCGTCATCGCACAGAGGGTCAGAAGCATGGCCCAGAGCTCGTTCAGAGCGATTTCGGGCCCCTGAAAGTGCATCCCGCGCAAGATGGGATCCAGCACGGATGTGATGAAGCTCAGGACCATGAGCTTGATCCCCGTGGCGACCACTGCGCCGATCGCCCTCTCGGCAAGAAATCGGGTCGGACCAAAAAGGGCGAAGGGGAGCAGTATGCCGACGCAGGCGACGAACAGGTAGTACTCGAGCACCGCCAGGAAGATGTTGATGGCCATCAGGACGAAGCACGCCATGATGGCCAGATACCCGAGGCCGAAGACGAGCAGGTCGGGGATGTCGAACGTGCCCAGGTCCTCGAGCTTCTGCGCGAGAGGCTGCGTGGCGTCGAGGCCGTATCCGGCGAGGCGCGACGGATCGAGGATGAGGCTCGCGTCGCTCACTCCGCCGCCGGCGAGGAGGCCAGCGCGGACCAGCGATTCGACGAATGCCTTCGCGAGCGTCGGAAACGACTGAACGACCCAGACCCATGCGCCGATGTGAAGGATCTTCCTCAGGACGAAGGCGACGTTGTCGCCGCCCCCCAACGCGGTCCACAGGCCGAGGAGCACGACCTCGACGCCGACGAGAAGGGCCAAGAGGGTCTGGATGGGGCCCTGCAGGTGTCCGTAGCCGGCGGAAAACGCCGTGATGAAGTTGTGCAGCGTGAGGGTGAGCGTGTTGAATTGCATCGGCTCACGGCATTTCGGTGGGAACTCGGACCGAGTCGCCTTTCCAGGTGTAGTTCGACAGGCTATTTTGTTTCTTGGCTTGGGAAAGCTGCCTCTCCGAGGCGGAGGCCGCGCCCATGTCGGTCAAGACGCGGCCTGTGGTGGCCAGCGTTTGATGGATCGTGGACAGCTGCGTGTGCAGGATCGCGAGCGTCTGGACAATGAGCTGCAGCTGCGCGCGTTCGCCCGGGGCGGTCTGCGACTGCAGGGCGAGGTCCTGGACCTTCGCCGCACTGTCTCCGAGCGTGCCGATCGCGGCCTGCTGTCGCGAGGCGATCTGAGACGCCGCGAGAATCTCCCTGCTCCAGCCGGCCATGACCCGAGCGCGCTGGGACGCGGTCTCGCCTGAGGGGTCGGCGGGGAAGATCTGCTGAAACTCGGTGTCGACGCGTCCGAGCGAGTAAGACATCGAGCGCACCCCCACGGTCAGGCCGGCGGCAGTCGCCTCGGCCGTTCGAAGAAACGCTGTGAGCGACGAGAACGACGTCGGGTCCAGGCCGGAGAGCATCGTCTTCATCAGCTGCGCCTCCTCGAGGATCTGCGTCAGCATGCTCGAAAGGTTACTGACCTCGGCGATCGCTTCGGCGAGAATGCCGGCGAGCAGGGGAAGGTCGCCCCCCCACAGGTCCGCGCGGGCCGGCCGGGGGAAGGTGCAGGTCGAGGCAAGAACGCCTGCGACGAGGGCGACGGCAGCACGGGCCCTGTGGCTCGGCGCGATCACGAGAACCACCGATCGTGCCCCGTGGCCTGCAGCTCGGCGACCGCCCAGTCGACGCCTCGGCGCTCGAGCATCGCCCGCGCATACTCGGTGGGCGCGCGCGTGGCGATCATCTCGTCGAGGAAACGGTGGTCGGCCTCGCTCGACATGCCGACGAAGGCGAGGGCGGCGGGTCCGAGCCCGAGCTGAAAGAGGCGCCGACCTTTGACCGAGCGGTAATAGTAATCGCGTTTCTTCTGGGCACCGGCCAGGATGCGGACTTCCGCGACCGTCAACCCGAATCTCTCGTACGCTTCGCTCATCGCGGGCGTCAGCGCCTCGTCGTCGGGGAGGAAGATCTTCGTGTGGCACGCCGTGAGGATGGTGGACAGGAGCTCCGGCCGCCGGGCGGCGTCGGCGACCTCCTGCGTGGCGAAGACGACGTAGACATTCTTTTTGCGCAGGGTCTTGAGCCACGCCTGCAGGCGTCCGGCGAACACCGGATGGCCGAGAAAAAGCCACGCCTCGTCGACGATCATGAGCGTGGGGCGGCCGTCGAAGCGCTGCTCCACACGATGAAACAGGTACTCGAGTGCCGGCACGAGCCCGGCCTCGCCCAGGCCCATGAGCGCGCCCATCTCGAACATCGTCCACGCCGCTTGCTCGACGTCGTCGTGGGCCCCGTCGAAGATCGCACCGAGCGGGCCCTCGAGCGTGTAGGGTCGCAGGGCTTCGCGCAGCTCCCGGCGGTAGGACCCGAGTTGGTCGGCGAGAGTGGTCAGCGTGCGGTGCGATCGAGGGACGGCGCCGAGGTTGGCGATTGTCGCGTCGACCGCGGCCTTCGCCTGGGGATCCAGGTCGAAGTGCTGGGACGCGAACAGGGTCTGAACGAATCGGGAAGCCCAAGCCCGCTCGGCGGGGTCGTCGACCATGGCCAGCGGCTGGAACGCGACCCGCGTACGCAGGCTGCCGGGTTCGTAGCAGGCGCCGCCGACGGCGAGGGTGGCTGCGCGCGCGCTTCGATCTTTGTCGAAGACCACGACCTGTGCGCCTGGATAGCGAAGCCATTGCAAGGCGAGCAGGCCGAGCAGCGTGGATTTGCCGGCGCCGGTGGGGCCGAGGATCAGCGTGTGGCCGACGTCGCCGACGGCGAGATGCAGGCGAAACGGGGTGTCCCCCGTCGTGCTGCAGGTGATGTGCGGGGTACCGACGCCCGAGACCTTCTCCATGTGACCGTTTTTCGGATCGCCGGCCCAGACGGCGCTCGCGGGCATCATGTGCACGAGGTTGAGCGAGCTGACGATTGGGCGACGAACGTTGGCGTGCACGTGGCCGGGCAGACTTCCCAGCCAGGCGAATGTGGAGTTGAGCGTTTCGTCCCGCACAGTGAATCCGCGCGACTGGACGACCTCCCGGACGCGCGCGCTCTTGCGGCGCACTTCGGCAAGGTCGCGGTCCCAGACGGTGACCGTGGTCGTCAAGTACCCGAACGAGACCAAGTCGTCGCCGAGCTCCTGCAAAGCGGCGTCGGCGTCGGCGGCCTTGTTGGCGGCCGCGTTGTCGACCAGCGCCGCTTCCTGCTTCGACGCTTCCTCTTTGAGCAGGGTCCACAGTCCCTTGCGTTTCGACCACCACTGCCGGCGGTACCTTTCGAGGATCGCCTTGGCGCGCGCCTTGTCGAGGCAAAGGTAGCGTGTGACCCACCGGTACTCGGTTTCGAGGTGGTTGAGGCCGTCGAAAATGCCGGGCAGGGTCGACCCCGGAAAGCCCGAGACCGTGCAGGTTGCGAGGAAGGCGTCGCCCAGCATCGGGATGTCGCCCGGCGTGAACGCCATGTCCGGCAAGAGCGCGTCGAGGTACATCGGAGTCTCGGGCGTGCGAACGGGGTGGCGATAGGTCGAGATGGTGCTGTGCAGGTAGGAGAGAGTCTGGTCGTCGCTGAGGACCCCCACCTCGGGGAAGACGCCGCGAAGGATGTCGACGATCTCCGTGACCGTCTTCTGGAAATGCGCGAGATCCCGGGTGAGCGATGCGCGATCGTCGGCAGGTCCGGGTTCGTCGTAGAAAAGAGACGCCGCCCGGTCGCGGCTCGCCGCAGGCAGCGACCAGGCAAAGGTGAGGTAGTAGCTCGATTCATAGTGAGCGCCGGCCCGGGCAAAAGCGCGCTCGCGCTCGAGGTCGACAATCCACGCGGCCGGGTTCGTCCAGCGGGCCGAAGGGTAGGCGTTCGATGAAAAGCGCTGGGCCTCTACGAACAAGGCCCACCCCGAGCCCAGGCGGCGCAGGGCGTTGTTGAGGCGGGCGGCCGCGGAGACGAGCTCCGCGTCGATGGAGCATGCGAGGTCCGGTCCCCGGAACGCCACGGTGGACTGGAAGATCGCGTCCTTTTGCAGCACAACCCCGGGGGCGACCAGGCACGCCCAGGGCAGCCGGTCCGGCAACCGGCTCGTCGGCTCTCGGTACTCGCGCAGGTTGAACATCGGGCTCTTTTCAGGGATCGAGTCGCCTTTGTGCTTTCAAGGCGAGGGCCACGATTTCGAAGAAGTGGGGGTCGGCGTTGGTGAGCGCGGCTGCGGCCAAGTGAAGCCCAACGCCGAGAGGGAGCACCCAGATCTGCCGTAGGCCCAAGGCAAGGGCGCCGACCAGCGTCCAGAGCACGAGGGCGACCGATCGCGGCAGCCCTGCGAGCAGCATCGGCTCGACGAGGCAGCGGTGCAGCGGGGCTTCGAGTCCGTCCGTGCGCATCAGACGACGAGCCCGCCCGAGAAGCCCAAGAAGCTCAGGCCCCACGATACTGCGTTGAAGGCGATCGCGAGGCCGAGCACGACCCACAGGGCCCTGCGCATCATCGAGCCGCCCTCCGAGAAGGCGATGCTCACTCCGAGGCCGATGATCGCGACGGCGCCGATGACGCGCGAGACGGGGCCGGTCAGGGAATCGAGCAGCTGGTTGAGCGGGCCTTCCCATGGCATGCCGCTCGTGCCTGCCGAGTGAGCCGTGGACGTCGAGGCGACGGCAAGCATGGCAACGGTGGCGATCTGGGTGAGCGCAGCTCGGACTCGAGCGGTACCGAGCCTGCGAACGATGGAGGTGTGCATGGGTTGCTCCATGGGGCTGAAGAGTGGGCTATGCGAGGCGCCGGAGGTTCCAGCGGCCGTCGGAGTGCAGGCCGAGGACGCGATCGACGCTGGAGACGCGGCGGCCGGCGGGCGTGGTTGCGTCGCGCCGCATGTGGACGCAAACGTCGATGGTCTGCGCGATGAGCGCGCGCGGCGCGGGAGTGACGGCCTCCTCGACGAGCTGGCCGAGCCGGTCGAGCATGGCGGCCGTGTCGTTGGCGTGGATGGTGGCAAGGCCCCCGGGGTGGCCGGTGTTCCACGCCTTGAGCAGCTCGAGGGCCGAGCCGTCGCGTACCTCGCCGACGACGATTCGGTCCGGGCGAAACCGCATCGCAGCCATGACGGCGTCGCGCCAGGTGTGGACCTTCGGGTGAATCAAAACCTGGACCTTGTTGGGGGCCTCGCACTGAAGCTCCGGGGTGTCCTCGATGAGGTGGACGCGCTCGGTCCCCTCCTGCGCGATGACCCCGAGCAGGGCGTTCGCCAGGGTCGTTTTGCCCGAACCGGTGCTTCCGCCGATGAGGATGTTGTGGCGCGAGCGGACTGCGGCGACGAGGACGTTCCTCTGCTCGGGCGAGAGGACTCTTTTGGCGACGTAGTCGTCGAGCGAAAGGACGATTCGGGCGGGCTTTCGCAGCGCAAAGATCGGTGCGTCGACGATCGGAGGAATGGAGGCTTGCAGGCGCGCGCGGTAGGGCGCGGGCAGCTTCGCCGACAGCGAGGGCGCTGCGGCGTGCAGTTCGGCGCCGGTCTCGGAGGCGATGAGACGGAGCATCCGCTCGGCCTGGTCCGGGAGCATACGGACGTCGGTGCCGCGCATGCCTTCACCGGCGGCCTCGACCCAGACGGCGCCGTCGGCGTTCAGGAGAACTTCGATCACACGATCGTCGAGCAGGAAAGGCTCGATCGGACCCATCGCGGTCCTGAGCGCCGCCGCGCGCCGCGCCTGGGTTTCGGAGACCGGGTCGGCAGTGGCCATCGTGCCCCTCCCGTCGGGTCCCACGGGGCGAGAGTTGCCTCGCGCTCCGCCCGGCTCACTGTTTCACGCGCGCGCAAGGGCCTTACCGTGCTCCAGCAGGAAGTCGCGAAACGCGGCGACCTTCCGCGGGACCTGCCCGCTCGACGGATAGAGCAGCACGAATTGCCAGGCGTCATTCGGCAGGGCGCCGAGCGCCACGTTTTCGATGAGCCCGTCGCGCACGTGGGCGTGGGCGACGAACCGAGGGAGAAGGCCGACGCCCGCACCCTCGCGCACGAGATCGCGAACGAGAAGGAAATCGTCGCAAAGAAGCTTCACCGCTTGCCGCTTTACCTTCCACAGGGCCAGAAAGCTCGGGTGCAGGATCCAGTCGTGCTCCGGTTCACCGAGCAGCTTCGGCCTTCCACGCCGCGCGATGTACGTCGGCGCCGCGTAGAATTCGCTCCGCGTGATCGCCAGCCGTCGCACGGTGAGCGTGGAGTTCTTCATGTGTGCGGGTGCGGCGCGGATCGCGAGATCGAAGCGTTCGGCGACGAGGTCGACGCGCGCATTGGTGAGCCGGATATCGAAGCTGACGAGCGGGTACCGTCGAGAGAACTGCGCGAGGATTTCCGGCAGGACGATGGCGCCGAAGTCGTGCGGGGCCGTCATTCGAAGCTCCCCCGAGGGGTCTTCGCCCCGCTCCGGCAAGCCCTGGAAAGCCTTGTCGAGGGCCGCGAGGTGTGGTGCCGCACGCTCGTAGAGCGCGGTCCCGGCGGTCGACAGGGCGACGCTGTGCGTCGTCCGATGGACCAGCTCCGCGCCCAAGATCCGTTCGAGCCGCGCGACCGCGCGGCTGACCGTGCCCTTCCCGACGCCCAGCCTTCGCGCCGCTTTCGAGAAGCTGCTCTGCTCGGCGACCGCCACGAACGTCGCGAGAAGCCGGTAGTCGAGGGGTGTTTCATTCATGAAACACCATGTTGTCACTCTACCCTCTGGTGCGGAGCCGGAAACGAACTCACGCTCAGGGAGCGCGCCTCCAAACGCATTCGGGTGCCGCGCGCCCGCAGGGAGGCGTGTGCGGGTTGCGAAGGAGCGAAGCATGCAGTCCCCGAACCTCCGGATGCCCAGCGTTTACTTGCCTCACGGCGGCGGCCCGTGGCCCTTCGTGGATCTCGGTCACTTCGTCGACCGGCGCGAGTGCGACGCCCTGGCGAACTACCTGACCACGATTCCGGCGCGCTTGCCGACGCGCCCCAGGGCGATCGTGGTCGTCTCGGCGCACTGGGAGGCGCCCGTTCCGACGGTGATGACGAGCGCGCGGCCGCCAATCTTGTACGACTATTACGGTTTTCCGCCGGATGCGTACCGGGTCACGTGGCCTGCGCCCGGCCAGCCGGAGCTCGCCGCTCGTGTGCGCGCGCTTCTCGACGCCGCAGGAATGGGGGCCGCCGAGGATCCCCGCCGCGGCTACGACCACGGCACGTTCGTGCCCCTCAAGTTGACGTTTCCCGAGGCCGACGTACCCACCGTCCAGCTGTCCTTGGAGGAAGGGCTCGACCCAGCGCGACACATCGCGATTGGAAGAGCCCTCGCGCCGCTGCGGACGGAAGGGGTTCTGCTCGTCGGCAGCGGAATGAGCTTTCACAATCTCCGCGAGTACAAGGCGGCGAGCGCGCAGTCCGTCGTGTTCGACGACTGGCTGCAGCGCGTCGTCGTCGAAGACCAGGCCGAGCGCGACGCGGACCTTGTCCGTTGGTCGGCTGCGCCGGCGGCCCGACGGGCACACCCGCGCGAGGAGCACCTTCTGCCCCTCATGGTCATGGCGGGAGCGGCCGGCTCCGACCGCGGTCGGGTCATGTACAGTGGCACCTTCGGCGGCGCTCGCATCTGCGCCGTGCACTTCGGCGCCTAGCGTCGCAGTGAGCCTCCCGCGCCGAGCGGACGGTCCCGCGCTCGGCCGGAGGGCAGTCGCGCCCACGGTGAGGCGGTCGATCCAGATCCATGTCGGCGCCGCGACGCGTCCGGCGCGGGTCCCAAAACCAGCTATCCTGCGCGCTCCTGGAAGTCACCATGACCGATCGGAAGGGCGAGAGACCCCGCGTCGAATCGAAGAAATTCGGGAGCGGGACGAGAGCGCGTGTCGCAGCTTCGCCGAACAGCGAGGCCGCGTACCAGGCGCTGGCAAACGCGCTGCCACAGATCGTCTGGACGTGCGACGCCCGGGGGCGCCTCGAATGGGTGAACGATCGTTGGATCGAGCTGACGGGCCTGAGTCGAGAGCAGTCGCTGCGGAACAAGGGGGCCCTCGCCGCCGTGCACCCTCACGACCGGCTGCACGTTCAGCACAGGCTCGCCCAAGCCTTGGCGACGTCCAGCCCGTGCGAGATGGAGTACCGCATCCGCACCCGTGAGGGCGCCTACCGGTTCCACCTCTGCAGGGTCGCGCCGATGCGTGACGGGCGAGGCGCCATCACCCGGTGGGTGGCCGCGGCGTTCGACATGGACGATCGCCGGCGGGCCGAGGAGGCCCTGTTCGCTTCGGAGCGCCGGTTCGAGACGATTTTTCACCTGAACCCGCAGCCCATCGCGATCACGCGTCTCTCCGACGGCATTTACATGGACGTCAACGAGGCGTTCCTCAAGCTGACCGGGTTCGCACGCGACGAAGTGGTCGGCAAGACGGCCGTGACCCTCGGCATCTGGACCGCCGCCGAGCGCGAGCTGATCGTCGGGTCCCTGCGTGCCGGCACGAACGCAGAGGTCGAAGCCCCCTACCGCACGAAGGACGGCCGCCCTCTCACCCTCCTCATCAAGAGCGCTCGCATCGAGCTGGAGACCGAAGCTTGCCTGGTGAACGTCGCCACCGACGTGACGGAGCGGCGCGTGACCGAGGACGCCCTTCGCAAGAGCGAGTCGCTCGCGCGATCGCGGGCCGATGAGCTGACTCACGCCGAGGCCGCCCTGCGAGAGGCCGACCGCCGGAAGGACGAGTTTTTGGCTTTACTGTCACACGAGCTGCGCAACCCGCTCGCCCCCATCCTAACGGCGGTGCATCTCATGCAGCGTCGGGGGGACGTTGCGACGCCGGGCGAGCGGGAAGTCATCCTCCGTCAAGCCGAGCACCTCGTGCGGCTGGTCGACGACTTGCTCGAGGTCTCGCGCGTCGCGCGGGGCAAGGTCACGCTCGCGAAGCAATCCATCGAGCTCGGAACGGTCGTCGGCAAGGCCGTCGAGGCGACGGCCGCGCTCCTCGAACGGGGAGAGCACCGACTGCACCTCTCGATCCCGTCGGACGGCATGCGCATCGACGGAGACGAAGTGCGCCTGACCCAGGTGCTCAGCAACCTGCTCACGAATGCCGCCCGTTACACCCCGTCGGGCGGCCGTATCGAGGTGAGCGCATCACGAGAAGGGCCCGAGGTGGTTCTCCGAGTTCGCGACAACGGCAAGGGCATCGACCCGGATCTGTTGCCGAAGATGTTCGACATGTTCGTGCAGGGCCCGCGGGGCCCCGACCGCGCCGAAGGCGGCCTGGGGCTCGGGTTGTCTCTCGTACGAATGCTTACGGCGCTTCACGGGGGCACGGTGACGGCCGCCAGCGACGGACCTGGTCTGGGCAGCGAATTCACCGTGCGCCTGCCCGCGTCGACACGCGCCGTCGTCCCCGCACCGCCCGAAGAGCGCTCCGCGATGCTGTCCGCGCGGGCGCCCCGGCGCGTCCTTGTCGTGGATGACAACCGCGACGGTGCGGAGATGATCGCAGGGCTTCTTGCCATTGCGGGGCACCAGGTCCGGGTGGCGAACGATCCGGCGCAGGCGCTGCAGGAAGCCGCCACGTTCCGTCCGCAAGTGGCGATCCTCGACATCGGGCTGCCGGTGATGGATGGCTATGCCCTGGGCGGGGAGCTCCGCCGGCGCCTGGGCCGGGCCGCTCCGACTCTCATCGCCCTCACCGGCTACGGTCACGAGCAGGACCGACGCCGCAGCCAGGAGGCGGGCTTCGCGTTCCACCTGGTCAAGCCGGTCGACGCGGACACGCTCCTGGGCACCCTGGACGCGCTCGCGGACAGGGAGCGGTGAGAGCTGCCTGCCTCGGTCGGTCCCGCGAGCTCTGCGAAGGTGAGCCGTTTCGGCCTCCCCGAGCACATTAAGTGCATGGCCCGTCGTCCAGCGAACGCGTTTGTCCCCGGGATGTGCGCCGGCCTGTTGGGGGTCTCGCTCACGTTCGAGGCCCGTGCCCAGCAAAGCGTCACGATCGACGGTACCGGCACCGGGAAGATCTACGAAGGAATCGGCGCCGTGAGCGGCGGCGGCGCGACCTCGGTGCTGCTGCACGACTACGTCGAGCCGCAGCGCAGTCAGATTCTGGACTATCTGTTCAAGCCGAACTTCGGCGCCGGGATCCAGGAGCTTTACGTCGAGATCGGCGGCGACGGCAATTCCACGCAGGGTTCCGAGCCCAGCCACGAGCACACGAGCACCGACAAGAACTTCAATCGGGGTTACGAGTGGTGGCTCATGGAGCAGGCGCGTTCACGCAATCCGAACATTCAGCTCGATGCGACCGCCTGGTCCGCCCCCGGCTGGGTGGGCGGGGGAACGTTCTTTTCGCCGGGCACAACGAATTACCTGGCCGACTACATTGCCGGGGCGCAATCGGCGCACGGGCTCGATCTCAACTACGTCGGCTGCCGGAACGAGAAGGGCATCGACGAGGGCTTCCTCGAGACGTACCGTACGACCTTGAACGCCGCGGGCCTGACGACGGTCGGCATCCATGGCTTCGACAACTACAACTACGCGACCGGTTCCGCCTCGCCCTGGAACTGGGTTCTGGATCTGACGACGGACCCGACGCTGGCAGCCGACGTGTACGCGATCGGTGAGCACACGACGTGGGGCGAGGCTGGAGCGCCCCCGGCGGACATCAAGGCGGCCGCCCAGGACGCGGGAAAGGCAATCTGGGACACCGAGGAGCACGTCTACGAAACGGGTTTTCAATGCGAGATGGATATCGTGAGGGCTTATCTTCAGAACTACACTCAGAGTGGCATTACAAAAACGATTTACTGGTACCTGATCACGGCATTCTATCCCATCGAGGCGTTCTACGACGTCACGATGGCCCTGGCGAGCAGCCCCTGGAGCGGCGCCTACACGATCCACGATGCGCTGTGGGCCTACGCGCACATGACGCAGTTCGCGCAGCCGGGATGGCAATTCCTCGACGACGCGTCCGGGACGCTGACGGGCGGAGGCGACTACGTCACTTTGCTCTCGCCGAACAAGACCGATTTCAGCATCGTCGCGGACACGTCGGGCGCGACCGGAGCGCAAGAAGTCACATTCACGATGGCCGGCGGACTCTCGCCCACCTCGGTCAACGTCTGGCAGAGCGACAGCAACGCACAATTCCAGCAGCAGCCCGCGATCGCGGTTTCCGGTGGCTCGTTCACCATCAGCATGGAAGCGAACGCGATCTACTCGATCACGACGACGAGCGGTCAGACCAAGGGTGCGGCGCCGGCTCCGCCGACCCCGAGCGTATTCCCGTTTCCCTACTACGAGAACTACGACCACTACGGGGACTTCGTGGCGGTCGGGTATCGACCCTATTATCACGCCGACATCGCCGGAACGTTCGAGCTCGCCGAGCGGCCGGACGGAGCCGGGCAGTGCTTGCAGCAGGTGGTCGAGAACCCGGCGCAGGCGTGGGCGCCGGAGCCCTCCGGTCCTTACACGATCGTTGGCGACGATGCGTGGGCCGACTACGAGGTCAGCGTCGACGCATCCATCGGGCCGATCGGATGGGCGTCGTTGATGGGTCGGGTCAGTGGCGTCGGCACCGGCTACGGGACCGGCTTCCAGGCGTATTACCTGACGCTGGATCCGATGGGTGACTGGACGTTCAACGTCGGAACGGGCGCGGACTCGAGCAATACGGTGGAGATGTCCACCGTTCTGGCCAGCGGGAACGTGACGCTGGCCGCGGGCTCGTGGCACAACATGAAGCTCGTGTTCTCGGGCATGTCGATCACCGGCCTGATCGATTCGATGCAAGTTTTTTCGGTCACCGACGCAAGCTACACGCACGGGTACGTCGGCCTCGGAACGCAGAACAGCGGCGGGATCTACAATACGGCTTACTTCGACAATCTCATCGTCAATACCGTGGGCGCCGCGACGCCACCACCCACCGTCTTCGTGCAAGACGGCCAGAATGGCATCGATGCCGGCGTTTCGTCTATCGACGCGGGCGCAGCGGATGCGGCGAGCGATTCGGGCAACGTTGCCGGCGACGGCGGCGCCTCCGCCGGCACCGGCACCGGCTCGGCTTCCGGCGCCGGGGGGTGTTCGTGCAGGGCGGTCCGAGGACCCGACGGTGGCGCGTCGCCCACTGGAGTTTTCGCCCTTTCCGTCGTCGGGCTGGCGGCCCTGCGGCGGCGTCACAGACCGAACGCGGATTTGATCTGATCGAACTGGTCGATGCTGGCCGGGATCGTGCTGTACTGGTTGCCGCTGACTGTGAAGAGGCCGGGGCCCCAGGCGCCCGAGTGAGTCGGCTCCCAGAAAAAGGCTCCGAGGCCCTGGTGATTCGCAAGATTGAAGACGATGTCGTTGGCCGTCGTGATCTCCGACGCGTCACTCGGGTCCCCGTTGTATTCGGCCATGACGAATTTCAGATCGGGAAAGGCCGAGACGAGCGTGTCGAACGTGCTTTGCCAGCCGCCCGGCTGGCCCTGATAGGCAATGTAGCAGGACTCCCCGAACACATCGAAGGCGATGCCACTGGAGATCGCGTTTTGAATCCAGGCGATGCTGGTCGGCGCGTCGGCGCAACGGTCGATGTGAAGCATGATCGCGATCGTGGGATCCGCCGTGTGCACCCCGCGGATGCCCGCGGTGAGAAGCTGCGCGAGCGAGGGCCAATCGGACACGGGTCCCAGCGCGGAGCCGGGAGAGAGCTCGACGCCAGGGGTGATCGAATTTCCGATCTGCACCATGTCGGGACGCGCGTTCGACAGGATCAACTGAGAGACGGCATTCTGCGTGTAGCTCTCCAGATCGGCCGCCATCGTCGCCAGGTCGTCGCCGGCCCAAGCAGCCGGCTTGATCTGCTTGCCGGGATCGGCCCAGTAGTCGCTACAGTGGAAATCCAGCAAGAAGCCCAACCCCGCCGCCTTGATCTCCTGGCCGAAGGAGATCGTATGCGCCAGATCGCCGAACCCCGCAGTCGAGTAGGGCGCGAAGATACCGCCGTCTTCCGGATCTGGAGCCGGCTGCGTCGGGTCGACGAAGGTTCGAAGTCGAATCCAATTGAATCCGTGGTCCTTGAGGAGAGTCAGAATCGGCTTTTCGGATCCGTCGTCGTCGTAGTAAGTCGCGCCGTCGGCTTCGTCCTGCTGCGTCCACGTGATGTCGGCGCCGAGGAAATACTTCAGTGCGTACGCCCCCGAGTCGGCGGCCGGGCCGCCGGCGTCCGCCTGCGGCGCGCTCGCCTGCGTGGCGTCGGGCCCGATGGTCCCGAGCAACTCTCCCTCGCTGCCGCAACCTCCCAGCCACAAGGCGAGCAGGGCGACGGCGACGCGCCTCATGGCCAGCCCAGCCCTGCCGTCACTCCCGGACGCACCTGCCACGGCGTCACGACCCGCGTGACGGTCCCGTCGACGGACACGTCGTAGTGCCGGAGATCCGGATAGAGGTCCGCGAGCAATGCGGCGGAGACCACCACGCGCCCAGCGACGCTTGCCGTCGCTCCGACGGCGACGCGCGCAGCGCCCTGCCACGAGAACCGGTCGGCCGATAGCGACGCGCTCTGCGCGCCCGAGCCGAGTCTCGGCGCGATGTAGACGGCGTCGACCCCGCCGCCGACCCTCGCCTCGAGCGTGATGCCTCCCGCGAGCGGCCTCGCGAGCCCGATGCCCGCTCGCAGCGAGACCGTATCCAGGCGAGCGCCGATGAGGTTCGTCTCGACGATCTCCGGCAACTCGTACTGAACCGAAGCCCACCCCGCCCAGATCCATGGTCCACGCCCCACACCCAGACCGAAGGCGACTCCTGGTCCTTGCTCGACGACCGCATCGGGCGCGAAGGCTTGGACCGAATAGAACACCGACACGGCCGCCTGCCAGCGGGATGGTGATGGCCTCGCCCCGTCGTCGGCCGGAACCGGCTGGAGTACGGACGTCATTTCGGCGCGGCTCATTCCGGCTCGTTCGTTCGAGACGAGCACTGCGAGCGAGCCGTCGATCATCTGCGCGACCGTCTCCAGAGCGAGCTCGTTCAGTCCGGCTTCGAGCGGGACGTCGCGCACGAGGAAGCGCTGGGTGCTCCAGTTTGCGAAGTAGAGGCGCACGCGATCAAGACGGGAACAATCGATCCAGACGCGAGCGGCCGCTGCGACGCCTTGGCGCGGAGCATTCAGCACGTCGACCAGGTCGATGGCGGGGGTCGACACCCAGCGGATGGATCGGTCCGCGACGCCCAGCGCCCGCTCCAGGCGAGCCGCACAGTCGGGAGTGCCCGCGACGAAGACATCGACCGGCGATGCGTCGCCCGACGCTGCGCGGGCCCCGAGCAACACAGCGATCGCGAGCAGTCGACCTGCGGGAGGCAAAGCCGGACCGCACACCCTTTCCATGCTAGCGGATCGCGTCGAGGCGCTGCCGCGCGTGGCCCGAGTACACGGAATCGGGGAAGCGCTCGACAAGCCGGTCCCAGGCGAGGCGAGCCTCGTCGCGCCGGCCGAGCCCCTCGAGCGAGAGGGCCTTGCCATAGAGCGCCTCGGGGGCCAGGGTGCCGGATGCGGAAGTCGCCAGGTACGCATCGAACTGCGCGTTGGCCTCGGACCACGTTCCACGGTCAAGCAGTAGGCGCCCGAGCGATACGTGCGAAATGCGCGCCTCGTCGGACTGGGGATACCGCCTCTGGAGCTCTTCGTAGAGCGGAATCGCCGCCGTTGCGCGGCCGCCACGTCGCTGCGCGTTCGCTCTCTCGAAGAGCGATGAGGCCATTTCGGCGACCGGCTCCGCCGCCGCCTTCGCCGGACGCTCGGCGTGGACGGGCGGGGCGTCGACGAGCGGGCGGTGCGCAGCGGCCGCGGTGGGCGAGTGCGTCGCGATGGGCGGTGGAGCTTCGGACGTCTCGGCGACCGCCGGGAAGTCCATAGGCGGCTCTGACGGCGGCATCACCGCCGTCGAGCGGCGTACTGCCGACGAGGACCGCGGCGGGATAGACGCCACCGAAGGGGGGGAGAGCGCGGCGTCGCGCAGGCGGCGGTTCAAGACCCCGGTCGCTCCCGCGATGGAGGCCACCAGCAAGCAGGCCGCGGCAGTGGCGAGCCACACCCGCCCGCGACGGACCGGACGGCGACGCCCCCGGTCGACGGCCCGCACCACGGCCTCCGCCAGGGACACATCGAGAACGTCGTCGCCCGGCCTCACGCCGCTGATCGCGTCGAAGTCCACGCTGATCTGTCGTTCGAGTCGACACGCTTCGCAGCTGGCGAGGTGTGCATCGAGACGGCAGTGCTCGACTTCCGACAGGGGATAGCGCCTCGCCCGGGCGATGAGGTCGCTCCCGCACTCGGGGCGCTTCATCGACCGGCCCCCCAGGCTCCGAGCTCCTCGGACAGGACCGTGTCGCGCGCGAGCTGGCGCTTCAGTCGCGCCTTTCCGATTCGGATCCGGCTCCACACAGTTCCGACAGGCACCTGGGCCTGCGCAGCGATCTCCTGAACCGTGTGCCCCAGCATGAAGTACAGGGCCATGGCCTCGGCGATCGACTCGGGCAGCTCGTCGAGCAACCGGCGGAACGCCTCGCGCCGGCGCGATGCCTCCACGCGAGCGAGCGGCGACGACTCGGGGCTGGCGGCGCGCAACGTCTCGGCGTCATCCGCGATGACCCAGCGATTCTGGTTGCGCTTGCGCCTGCGTGCCGCCATGGCGGTCAAGATCGCGACGCGCCCTGCGAACTGGGCGATCGTGCATTCGCCACGGAACCTCGGCAGAGCTCGCAGGAGACCGATCATCGCGTCTTGCGTCACGTCATCGATCTCGTGTGGCGACGACCCGAGCACCATGCGGACGGCCCCTCGAACGGTCTTGCCTGTCGCGATGACGAACGTGCGGACTGCGCCCGGATCCCCGCGCACGACAGCGGTCGCCAGCACGGCAAGCTCGTCTCGCGGTCCGGCCGCGGTGGTTGCGTCGGGTCGCCAAGCCCCCTCTTTCAAGGAGAGCATTGGTTTCCAGGTACCATGCGGCGCTAGGGGGTCAAGGCGAGAGGCCAAAGGCCGTCTTCATCTGGTCGAACTGATCGATGCTGGATGGGATGGTGCTGTATTTATTCCCGCTCACCGTGAAGAGCCCGGGTCCCCATGCACCCGAGTGGGTAGGCTCCCAGAAAAAAGTTCCGAGACCCTGATGGTTCGCCAAGCCGAACATGATGTCATTCGCGGCCGTGATTTCGCCCGCGTCGCTCGTATCCCCATTGTATTCGGCCATGATGAACTTCAAGTTTGGATACTTCGCCGCGAGCGTCTCGAAGGTGCTCTGCCAGCCGCTCGGCGCCCCCTGATAGGCGACGTAACAGGACTCGCCGAAGACATCGAAGGTGACTCCATTGGCGATCGCCTCGCTGAGCCACGACTCACTGGTCGGCGTGTCTCCACCCCGATCGATGTGCAGCACGATCTTGATGGTGGGATCCACTGCGTGGACGCCGGCGATGCCGGCCTTGAGGAGCTGCGCGAGCTGCGGCCAGTTCGATGTGGGGCCGATCGCCGCATCGGGACTGAGCTCCATTCCGGGCGTGATCTCATTGCCCGTCTGGACCATGTCGGGTCGGGCGCCCGCGGCGACCAGCATCGAAATCGCATTCTCCGTGTAGTTCTCCAGGTCGGTCGTCATCTGATCCAGGTCATCGTTCACCCACGCGCTCGGCTTGATCTGCTTGCCGGGATCGGCCCAGTAGTCGCTGTAGTGAAAGTCCAGCAGGAAGCCCATGTTCGCCGCTTTGATCTGCTGTCCGAACGCGATGGTGAACGCGAGATCCCCGTACCCCTGGGGCGAATACGGGGTAAATGTCCCGCCGGCCGGATTGGGAGCAGGCTCCGTGGGATTCACGAACGTGCGCAAGCGGATGTAGTTGAAGCCATGATCGGCCAGGAGCTGCAAAATGGGCTTTTGCGTCCCGTCGTCGTCGTAATAGGTCGCCCCGTTGAGGGCCTCGTCCTGCTGCGTCCACGTGATGTCGGCGCCGAGGATGTACGAGGGATTCGAGGCGGTCGAACCGTCGACCCCTCCGTCTGCGCCCGCGTTCGACGCGGACGCATCTGGCGACCTCGAAGGCCCCCCGTCCGCGGTGCCGGAGGCGCCGGCCGCCGAGCCTGCACCAGCCGCACCGCCGGTCGTTCCGGAGATCGAGGCGTCAGCGGGTCCGATCGACCCTCCGTTCGAGGTCGACCCGCCGAGGCCCGGGCTGCCGGTCGCCTCGTTGCCCCCTTGCGGTGAGACAACCGACGTGCCGCATCGCACGGCGACCGCGGCCATCGCGATGAGCGCGACTCGTATCGGGGTACTGCGACTGCGCATGGCGACTCCTCCCGTGCTGTTTCGCGAGGGGCCCCGATCGATCACTGCCGAAGGCGCTCGAGCCTGTCTTTCGGCCTCGCTCGTGTACGGTTGCAGCCGCGGCGGAAATGACGGCGCTCACCGCGACTTCCGGAACAGTGGAAGGCGCCGTCATGCTGACGGCGGAACCTGGGAGCCGGCGTCGTGGAAATGCAACCGACCCATGCGACGCAGGTGCAGCACAGAAGGCATCGACACACCATGGGGATCGAGCGAACCTGCCGTGGAATCGAGCGCATGGCGAGGGGCGCTTGCCGCCCGAGCCGCCTTCGGGGATGATCCGTCGGGCCCTGACATGCTCCGGGTCCTTTACCTCGTCCGGCATGGTGAGACCGACTGGAACGCCGCCGGGCGGTGGCAAGGTCAGACGGACGTCGCGCTGAACGCGACGGGCCGCACGCAGGCGGCCCAGGTGGCCGAAGCGCTGCGCGGGCTCACCATCGCGGGCGTCGTGGCGAGCGATCTCGGACGCGCCAGCGAAACCGGCCGCATCGTGGCCCAGGCGATCGGTGTACCGCTCGCGTACGTGGATTCGGCGTTGCGCGAGCGTTCGTTCGGGTGCTTCGAGGGTCTCACGCGCCAGGAGTGCGAGCAGCGACACCCCGAATCGTGGCGCGCATGGCTTGCAGAGCGGCGTCCGCCGCCGGGTGGCGAGGACCAGGCGGTGTTGGCGCAGCGCGTGACGGCGGCCGTCGTGAACGCCGCGGAGCGCGTCGCTGCCGAAGCCGCCGCGGTCGTGGTGGTCAGTCACGCCGCGGCAATCCGGGCATTCATCGCGGCGGTGACGGGGACACTACCGCCGCCGGTGGCGAACGCCGAGGTCCGACGCGCGACGTGGGACGGTCGCGCATTCACGATCCTGAGTGGCTGGAGTCCGCTCCTCCGTTCCGAGCCCGGGTCCGACGCGTCTCGTGCTCCACGAACGCGGACGGGCTAACCTCATACGATGGATTTCGTCTCGCGCGAAAGCGAGAAGCTGCGCCGGGCGCGCGGCCTCGCTTCCAGCGCGATGGGGCTCGGGCTGCGAGCCCCGCACTACACGCATCTCTTCGAGCACGAGCCCGAGCTCGACTACTTCGAAGTCATCAGCGAGAACTTCCTCGCGCCGTCGCCGACGGCGCGGCAGCGGCTCGGTCGGGTGAAAGCCGGCTACCCCATCGTGCTGCACGGCGTCGGCCTCAACTTGCTCGGTCACGCGCCCCTCGACGAAGCGTACCTCGAGGCACTGTGCCGGCTCGCCGACGCCGTCGATGCTCCGTTCGTGACCGACCACCTGTGCTGGACGGGCGCCCATGGAGTCAGCCACCACGATCTGCTGCCGGTTCCCTACCTGCCCGAGCTCGTCGAGCTCGCCGCCGAGCGCGCATTCGAGGTGCAGCGCCGTCTCGGACGCCCGTTCGGTCTCGAGAACCTCTCGAGCTATGTCGAATTCTCCGGCTCGACGCTCACTGAGTGGGAGTTTTACTCGGCCGTCGTACGCGCGGCGGACTGCTGGTCACTGCTTGACGTGAACAATATCTACGTCTCGAGCCAAAACCATGGGTTCGATCCGGACCGATATCTCGCCGGCGTCGACTTTTCGCGCGTGCTGCAGGTGCATCTCGCAGGTCACACACGCGAATCGGATGGGACCATCGTCGACACCCACGACCACCCGGTCTCCGACCCCGTCTGGGCCCTCTATGCGCGTGCCTGGAAGATGGGAGGCCCATTTCCCACGCTGATCGAATGGGACGCGCACATTCCTCCGATGCCCGAGGTGCTCGCGCAGCTCGCGAGAGCGGCCGAGGTGCACGGATGAAGCGGGAAGCACCGGCCTGGCTCGGCGAGCTCCAGGCGCGCTTCGCCGCCGCGATTCGCACCCCTCTCGAACGCGCGAGCGGGACGTTGACAGCCCCGCTGTCGGCCTACGATCCGCGCCTCGTCCAGGCGCTCGGGGGTGCCGCCGCGAAGGCTCCACAGCGGCTCGCCGTCTACAATCGACAGTACTGGTTCCGGCTCTTCGACGCTTTGCAAACCGCGTTTCCGCTCACGGCGCGGCTTCTCGGGTACTGGTCGTTCAACGACTACGCCGGGAGGTTTCTCCTCACCCATCCTCCGCGTGGATGGAACATCGACGAAGTCCCCTCCGGATTCGACGCGTTCTTCGCCGACGCCCTCCAGTGCGAGGACCCGGGCCGGCGTCGAGCCCTGATCGAATCGGCTCGCATCGACGCGGCGTGGCGCGCCGTGTTTGCTGCGGAGAAGACCCCTGTCTTTCGACCTTCGGACGCGGATGCGGCGCGGCTGCTCGATGCGCAGCTCGTGCCTTCCGACGCCGTCCGGTTCGTCGAAGAGCACGGACCTCTCGTCGAGCTGCGCAGACTGCTCGCCCGCGAGCCGAGCACGGGCGCCCTCGCGCTGCCGTCGCCGCTCCCGCATTCGCGCTGGTGGGCCATCGCGGGCGTGGGCGATGGAGTTGCGACCCTGCCGCTCGAAGCCCGCGAGGCGGAGCTCCTCACGCTGCTCGGCAGACTGTCGATACGCAGCGCGCTCGCCCGCCTCGAGCAGGCATGCACCCTCGAGGAGCGCGCTCATTTGCCGCAAAGAACGCGGGCGTGGCTCGCGCGCAGCGTGGCGGCTGGTTTCTGGAGCGCGGTGAGTTTCGCGGGCTGACCGTCAGTCGCACACGACGCAGCTGTATCCCGCGCACGAGTTCATTGCGCGGCACGTGTGCACGACGAGCAATTGCAGCTCTGTATCGTATGACATGCCCCGGCAGGCATTGGAGCCGCCGCAATGAGGCTGAATTTCGACGACGCCGTTTTCGGCGCCGCACTGCGACGTGAAGGTATCGAGCGTCATGTTCGCCACGACCGTGGTGGAGATCACTTGCGGATCGGGCGAGACTCCGCCGTCACAGGCGGTCGCGGGAACCGGCGTGTCGGGGTCGGTCGACACGGTGCTTCCCGTCCCTGCGGCACTGGACGCCGCGGCCGACGAACCGCTGACCGAAGCGCTGCTGGTCGAAGACGGCTCGGTCGACGCGCCGCAGGAAGACGCTGCGAGGCAGAGCAGGCCGCCGAGCGCCGCGGAGAGAAGAGCTTGGCTCGCCGAGCACGCGGATTCTTCGTTCGCGGACATGACGGAGACCTACCACAGCGTGGAGGTGAGGGCATCCTCGGTCCCTGTCCGTGAAAGGTTCGATCGCTCCCGTGTGGCTCCGACTCGCGGTCACGGCCTGACCCGCACGTCCGGGATATCGACGTAACCCAAATTTTGCAGAATCGTTGCTGCTTTCACCGGGACCCCGCGTGGCACTGGAATTTTCGTCAGCCCCGCAGTGCGCCCGCCAGACGTCCGTGGCGCGAGCGACGGTGCGCTCTAGATCTCGGCGGCCAGCGCCTTGGTCTTCTCGGGGACGTCAGTCCCTGTGATCGGCGGCCCGTGCGCCGGCACCACCGTCGTCGGCGCAGCCTTCGTCATGACGTCATCGATCCAGTCGCGCACGAGCTTCTTGTCCTTTACCTGGAGCCACACCGCGGGGCGGAACAAGCGGTAGCCGGGAGCCTTGTGCGTGATCGACATGAGCAAACGAAGGACGATGTTCGAGGGCAGCTTCGGAATGTTCGCGAAAAGATCCGACGAATACCAGTACGAGCCGTGGCTGCCGCGAACGGTCGCGATCGCATTGCCAACCTTGTGGCCTGGCGGGTCGATGGCCGTGGCGCGCTCTCCGAGCAGCGGAGCGAGGGCTTCGAGCGGCTCGAAGCGACCGATCAGGCCGTCGCCCGCCCCCCGGAAGACGAACGTCGTCGCGACGCCGCCCCCGAACGTGTACTCACGCCACAGGATCGCGTTCTCGCGCTCCAGTACGTTCCAGCCCCGGGCCGTCGTTTCCATGGTTTGCCCCTCGGCCGCCTTTCGCGCCCGCGAAGCTAGCGCAATTTGACCTGACCGTCCGTGACGGTTGTCGCCTTCGAGACGAAGCGCCGGCGGCCTCAACGTCCGCGACGATCGTCGCCTTGGAGAAGCAGTGCCACGGCCGCGCGCAGGTCGTTGAGCTCGAACGGCTTGTCGAACAGCAGGGCGCCGAGCCCGCGCGCGTGCTCGCGCGTCGCAGCGTCGCCGAATGCCGTCATGAGAATGACCGGGATCGTCCAGTGGGAGGCGCGCAGCTGCTCGAGGATCTGCATCCCCGTGCAGATGGGCATGCGCACGTCCGATACGAGGAGGTTCGCAGGGCAAGCGCCGCCCACGTCGACGATCTCGTGGGCCAACGTCACGAGCAGCCTTCCACCGTCCGGCACGGCCGTCACGTCGTAACCGTCTTTGAGCAATGCTTCGACGACGAGCCGGCGCATGTCGACGTCGTCCTCGGCGACCAGGATGCGCGGGGGCTTTTGCATTTGAGGCGGGTGATCAGCAACCGTCGCGCCAACTGCCCGAGCGCTCCGCGGGCGCGCAAACGCCCGGACCCTGCGCCGTTCCGACGTGTCTCTCCCCCGTCGGAGGAACCCGACGCTTGACCGGGTCGTTTCGACCCGGCGAGTGCCATTGACCCGGCCTGCCCGGGGCAAGCGAGCGCTCGGGGCAAGCGAGCGCTCAGTCCGTCTTGGAAACGTCGACGTCGAGCCGTTCGAGCATGCGGTAGAGGCGCTTTCGATCGATGCCCAGAACCCGCGATGCCGCCGTCTTGTTGCCACCGACGGCCTCCATGACGCGTGCGATGTAGCGACGCTCGACCTCCTCGAGCGGTACGAGCTCGGAGGGGTCGTCGCTCGCAACGAGCACGTGCGAGCGTCGATAGTCGCGTACCTTTTCGGGCAGATCGTCCACCACGATCTGGTCGAGCCGGGTGAGCGCGACGGCTCGCTCCATGCAGTTCTGCAGCTCCCGGACGTTGCCCGGCCACGCGTACGCGATGATCTTCTCGGCCGCCGGAGCCGCGATGCCCGTGATTTGCTTGCCACTGCGCGACGCAAACAGCAAAAGGAAATGCTGGGCCAGCGGCAAGATATCTCCGACACGGGCGCGCAGCGGCGGCAGCGCGACGTGCACCACGTTGATTCGGTAGTAAAGGTCCGCACGGAAGCGGGTCTCCTCCACGGCGAACTCGAGATCGCGATTCGTCGCGGCGATGACGCGGACATCGATCGGGATCTCGTCGCGGCCCCCGACCGGGCGCACCGTCCGCTCCTGCAGAACCCTCAGGAGCTTCGGCTGCAGTCCCAGAGGCATGTCGCCAATCTCGTCCAGGAAGATCGTCCCCCGGTTGGCCCGATGGAAGAGCCCCGGCTCGGAGGTGCGCGCGTCGGTGAACGCGCCCTTGGCATGCCCGAAGAGCTCGCTTTCGAGCAATGTTTCCGGCATCGCTGCACAGTTGATGGCCACGAACGGTCCGGCCCGGCGGCGGCTGTGGGTATGGATCGCGCGGGCGACCACCTCCTTGCCCGTTCCGCTCTCGCCGGAGACGAGCACGGTGGCGTCGGAGGCCGCGACGCGTTCGATGAGGTCGTAGACGACCTGCATCGCGCCGGAGTGGCCCACGAGGGCGTCGAAGCGGGGGACCTTGCCGGTTTCGAGGCGAAGCCGCTTTACCTCTTCGCGCAGCTGGCGGTGGGTGGCCGCGCGCTCCACGGCAATGGCGAGCACGTCGAGCTCTACCGGCTTGTTGATGAAGTCGTAGGCGCCCACACGGATCGCCGCGATCGCCGACTCGAGGTTTCCGAACGCGGTGAGAACGACGACTGGAAGGTCAGGGCGATTGGCGGCGACATGCTCGCACAGCTCGATGCCTCCCATTCCACCCATGTTGAGGTCGGTCACGACGACATCGAAGTCGTCGCCGTCGAGCGCTTGGAGCGCCGCTGCGGCCGAGGTCAGCGGTGCCACGTCGAATCCACGTTTGCGCAGTCCGAGACCCAGAGTGTCTGCGAGGGTCGCGTCGTCGTCGACGAGCAGAATGCGAGTGGTCATGGAGCGGGGGAGGCCGGCAGGTAGACCGAGAAGGTGGCGCCCGCGCCGATCTTGCTGTCGACCGCGATCCAGCCGCCGTGATCTCGGATGATCCCATAGCTCACGGCGAGCCCCAAGCCCGTGCCGGCGCCGACGTCTTTCGTCGTGAAGAAGGGCTCGAAGATTCGAGGCAAGTTCTCCGGAGCAATCCCTTGCCCGTCGTCCCGGACCCGCACGCACAGGTACTCGCCTTCCGGACGATGCACGTCGTCTGGAGGCTCGACCCGTTCCCTCAGCAAATTCAGCTCGACGCCGCCGCCGCGCGGCATCGCCTGGATCGCGTTCATCACCAGGTTCGTGATGACCTGCTGGATCTGTCCCGCATCGACGCTCGCGGTGATATCCCCGTCGCTCGCCACGACCACGAGCTCGGCCCGCACCTGCTTCGCGAGAGGTCGGAGCAGCTCGACCGTGTTTTCCACGAGCTTGCGCAGGTCGTGCGGCGCCTTCTCGGGTCCGCTCCGCCTCGCGAACTGCAGGAGCTGCCGGATCGTCGCCGTCATTCGGTCCGTTGCCCCGACGACGATCCCCGCGTACTCACGCGACTCTTCGGGTGTCGTTTCGCCCGCCGCAATCATCCGGGCACGGGCCCCCACCACGTTGAGCGGTGTTCCCAGCTCGTGGGCGACCCCCGAAGCGAGCTTGCCCACCGTCGCGAGCCGGTCGGCGTGCCGAAGCTGGTCGATCGTCATGACCAGCCGATCGCTCATGGAGTTGATCTCGCGAGCGAGGTCCGTCAGCTCGTCGTTTTGCGGCAGCTCGACCGGTCCCGAGAAGTCCCCCCGTCCGATCCGCCGCGCCTTTTCCGACAGGACGCGGACAGGAGTGCCTACGAGCCACTGGCCCATCAGGAACGACAACGCAGCGCTGACGATGACGAGCGCGAGCGTCATGGCTGCCGTTTCCAGCACGACATTTCGGAGGAAACGGTTTGCGGTGTCGGGAGGTTCCGACAGCTCGATGACGCCTCTGCGGGCTCCGTCGGCGTCGAGCGGCACGTACGTCTTCCAGAGCGCCTCTCGACCCACCACCGGGCCGGCGAACGTCACCGGCTCACCGGCAGCAAGCGTCCGAGCCACGGCCGGACCGAGCTCGGCGGCGGCCTCGCGACCCGGCTCGAACGGGATCCAGCGGATGCGGACGCTCTTGGAGTGGCGGCTCACGGCGTCGATCGTCTGGATGGCGGCCGCCTCCCCGTCGGCCTTCCAGATCGCAGCAGCGGCGACCACGAGAGAGCGGCCGACCATCTCGTGATCGCGGATCCGGTCGGCCTCGAAGTAGTGGCGCTCGCGTCGGACGCGAAGGCAGCCGTTGACGCCCAGAATGATGCAAGTTCCGGCAACGAGCGCTGCGGTGAGCTTCGGAACGATCTTCATTCACGTCGATGCATCCCACGGATGCGATGCAACCCGCAGGATAGGGGCTCAGCCCCCGAGAAGCACATCGACGCGACGATCGTGGGCCCATCCGGTTTCCTCGCGGCCCGTCGCGTCCATCGCGCCGCGAGACGTCGTCGAGATTGTGGTGTGCTGCAGTCCACGGCTCTCCAGGTAGGTGGCGACGGCGTCCGCGCGCGATTGGCCGAGGGCCATGTTGTAATCCGATGCGCCACGCGGGTCGGCATGGCCGACGAGCTGCATCTGCCGACCTGCCAGGGGACCGTGGCTGAAGCACCTGGCCACCGCGTCGAGAGGCGCACCGTCGAAAGGCGTCAGCTTCGACGAGTCGAACATGAAGTAGGCGTCGGCGTCGGGAATGTTGCAGGCCCGCAGAATGTCCTTGGAGATCTGCACGCTCGTGGCTGTCGGCGCGTTCGGGGTCGCGATGGGCTCCTGCGCCGTCTCCGACGGCTGGACCGATGCAGCGGCCGGAGTTACCGCGTGGGCTTGCTGCTCGCCCTCGCAAGCGCTGACGCCCAGTGCGATCACGGCGGGTACGACGACTCGGACGAAACATCGAAGATTGTTCATGGCTGCCTCCAGTGCCCGAGCCCTTACGCATGGCGCGTGCCGCGGGCGACCTCGGGGGGATTGCCCGCCATTTCGAAGTGCCCGGGCGCCGCGGGGGGGGCTTCTCTCCGGATGGGTCGTTCCGCCCCTGTGGGTCTTCGGGCCCCGTCGCCGCCCGGCAAAGGCGCTCGTCAGAGCTTGTCGACCGCAATGTGGATCGGACAGCCGTGGTGCCCGGTGCGTTCGGCGTATTGCTGGTGGTAGCCCTCCGCCTTGTAGAACGCGCCGATCGGCCGGATCTCGGTGGTGATCGGTTGCTCCAAGGACTTCTGGGCGGCCTGGCGCGATGCCCGCGCCGCTGCAGCCTGCTCTCCGTCGAAAGTGAAAATGATGCTGCGGTAATTGCTGCCGATGTCCGGACCCTGACCATCGACCTGGGTCGGATCGTGGATGCTCCAGAACACGTGCAGGAGCTGGTCGTACGACAGGCGCGTCGGGTCGTACTCGATGAGCACGCTCTCGGCGTGTCCCGTCGCGTGCGAGGAGACGGATGCATAGGTAGGGTCCGTCGTGCGGCCGCCCGCATAGCCGACGGCCGTGGCGACCACACCGGGGACATGGCGGAACGCATCCTCCACGCCCCAGAAACAGCCGGCGGCGAAGGCGGCGAGCCGGTCCCGCCCGACGGGCGTCAAGGGCGTTCCTTGCCCGACGTGTCCCGGGTCCGTGCCGACGGTCGCGGCGGTAGCGCCTGAGGAGGCGTGGCGGGACGAGCTCGCCGAGCCGGCCGGTTCGGGCGCCGTGTCGTTCGCCCGAGCGGAGTGGCAGGCGGCAAGCAGCGGCAGGACGCAGGCAATTCGAACGAGGTTCATCGCGGTCGCGCTCCTTCTCGCGGATGGATCGTTGCCATGGCAATTACGGATGGATCGTTGCCATGGCAGCCATGGCAATTAAACGATGTACGCAGGACCCCGCTGCGGGTTTCGTACGCGGGGTCCGGTCTCGCGTTTCGCCCACTTGCCCCGGCCCCGGTCACCGCAAGGGCGGCCACGCATGACCGGCGCGGGCGGCGGGCGTTATAACCCCGCCATGCGGGTCCTTTTGACGGGCGCCAGCGGATTCATCGGCTCCCACCTGGCCCGCGTGCTCGAGGCGCGGGGCGACGTGGTCGTCCGGGTCTCGCGCCGCGGACCGGTGCGCTGGGATTCGATCGCCGAGGAGGTGCCGCGCGCGGATGCCGTCGTGCACCTGGCGGGCGAGCCTATCGCCGCGGGACGCTGGACGCCCGAGCAGCTCGAGCGCATCCGGTCGAGTCGGGTCGACACCACCTCCGCGATCGCGCGCGCTATCGTCGATTCTGCTCGCAAGCCCGGGGTCTGGGTGAGCGGCTCTGCGGTGGGCATCTACGGCATGCGCCGCGACGACGCGGTCTGCGACGAGTCGCACGCCCCCGGCGAGGACGTTCTGGCTCGCCTCGTGGTCGCGTGGGAAGCGGCTGCCGCTCCCGCGCGCGCAGCGTCGGTGCGCGTCGTTCACCCGCGCATCGGCGTCGTCCTCGGCGACGGGGGCGCGCTCGCGCGGATGCTGCCGCCCTTCTCTCGCTTCGTCGGTGGCCCCCTGGGCGCCGGCCATCAGTCGATGAGTTGGGTGCACGTGGGCGACGTGGTGCGCGCGCTGCTCTTTCTGCTCGACCGGCCGTCGCTGTCGGGGCCTTTCAACGTCGTGGCCCCAGAAGCGGTTTCGATGAACGACTTCGCGGCGACGCTGGGCCACGTGATGCGAAGGCCCGCACTCCTGCGCGTGCCGGCATTCGCGCTTCGCCTGGCGCTCGGCGCCGGGCTGGCGGAGATGCTTCTCACGGGGCAGCACGCGGTCCCCCTGGCGCTGGAGCGCGCGGGCTTCGTTTTCGAGTGGGCGTCGCTCGAGGCTGCACTCAACAACCTGCTCTCTTCGAGGTGATGCGGTAGTTTGGCGCGGATGATCGGCATCGCTCGCTTCCGGGTTTCGAGCACCGCCCGAGCCCCAGCAACGATCGCCGCAGTCGCGCTTATCGGGAGCAGCCTCGATGCGCGCGCGCAAGCCGAGCCGACCCCTGCGGCGAGCGCGTCGCCCTCCGCGACCGGTGCGGCCGCATACGTCGCGGCAGCCCCGTGCCCCGCGACCGCGTCGTGCGAGGGGCGGTTTTTCCTGCGCGCGTCGGCTCCGGGCGTCGGATACCTCTCCTTGGCCGGACAGGGCCCAGCGGGTGCCGCGTCCGTCGCCGGGGTGAGCTTCAGCGGCTCTCTCGCCATGGGGGGTATGCCGGCGCGAGGGGTCGTCGTCGGCGGGATGATTCGCGTCTCGGTCACCGCGGCAGCGCTGCATGATGCACAGACGACACCCGCGAATACCGCGAGCGTCTCGCTCGATCGATTGGGTGGGCTGGTCGACTGGTATCCGTTGCCCGGTCTCGGCTGGCATGTCGGCGTCGAGCTCGGAGTGGACCTCTCGACCGTGAGCGTGACGGGAGGGCTGTCGATGACTGGCCTGGGGTTCGGAGGGACCCTCTTCGGAGGGTACGATTGGTGGGTCTCTCCTCAATGGTCACTCGGCGTCGCCCTATCCGCGTCGACCGGGACCGTCGAGACCATGGTTGGCTCCGACGGCGACGAACCGGGCTACCGACTGTGGCCTGCGGACGCGGCGGTAGATTTCACCGTCCTGTTTCAGTGACGCGAAACCAACCGGCGCGCGGTGTGGATGAACGTGCGCCATTCGGAGCGGGTGCGTTCGTTCCCCGAAAAAGGATGGAGTGATAAAATTGCGCCCGCATGGTGGGGCCGCCTTCGAACGTCGCTTCGGAATTCCAGGGAACGGAGCGGTACAAGGTCCGCCGCCGCCTGGGCTCTGGAGCGTTCGGCGTGGTCTACGAGGCCTACGACTCGGCCATTGGCGGCGCAGTCGCGCTCAAAGTCTTGCACCGGCCCGATGGAGGGGCGCTCTATCGGTTCAAGCAGGAGTTTCGGTCGCTGGCCCATCTCAAGCATCCGAATCTCGTCGCGCTGCACGATCTCGCGAGCGACAGTGGCCGGTGGTTCTTCACGATGGAGCTGGTCGACGGCGTGGACGTCGTCCGCTTCGTGTCGGGTGACCGCGCGCCTCGCGAACGGGCGCCTTCGTTTCCCGAGAGCGTCGACCTTGCGCTCACGCGAAGCGAGATCGAGCCGCTGGCATCGATCTCGGCTTCGGCTGGAGCGGCGAAGCGCCCGCCGCAGCCGGTCGCGGAGTGGCCTCTTGCCGGGGAATGGTTTCTCGACGTTCCCCGTCTTCGGAGCGCATTCGGCCAGCTTGCCCGTGGTGTCGCCGCCCTGCACGCGGTCGGAAAGGTCCACCGCGACATTAAGCCGTCGAACATCCTCGTGGAGGCGAGCGGACGCGTCGTGCTGCTCGACTTCGGCCTCGTCACCGAGCCCGCTGATCCCGATGCAACCGCGGACCTGCTCGTCGGGACTCCCACCTACATGGCGCCCGAGCAAGCCCTCGGTGAAACGGTCGGTCCTGCGTCCGACTGGTACAGCGTCGGCTGCCTGCTGTACCTCGCCTTGACCGGCCGGCTGCCGATCGTCGGAGCGGGAACCATCGACGTGCTGGCGCGCAAGCAGTTCGAGGTCCCGGCGCCGCCCCGGCTTTCGCGGCCCGATGTTCCCCCGGACCTCGACCAACTGTGCATGGCACTCCTTGCTCGAAGGCCTTGCGACCGGCCCTGCGATGCCGACGTGCTGCAGCGGCTTCCGATCGAGGAGCTCTCGAGCGGGGGGGTCCGGGGTGTCGAAACGGCCGCCGGACAGGGCTTCGTTGGGCGCAGCCCCGAGCTGGACACTCTTGCGCGGGCTTACCGGTCCGTCCGTGACGGGCGCACGAACGTGGTGAGCGTACGCGGGCGTTCCGGCGTCGGAAAGACGACCCTCGTCCGACGCTTTCTCGAGCAGGCATCCAGGGCGGATCCGCGCGTCGTCGCGCTCACGGGTCGCTGTTACGAGCGTGAGAGTGTGCCCTACAAGGCCCTCGATGCACTCATCGACAGCCTTCGAAGGTACCTGCGCAGGCTACCCAAGGCGGAGCTGGATGCCGTGCTGCCGAGGAACCTCTGTGCGCTCGCGCGCTTGTTCCCGGTATTCGCGGACGTTGCGGGAGCCGACGAGCGGCGCATCCAGGAGATCCGCGATCCACTCGAGCTGCGCCGCCGGGGTTTCGCCGCTCTGCGCGAGCTCCTTGCGCGCCTGGCCGATCGTCACGAGCTCATTCTCTTCATCGACGACTTCCACTGGAGCGACGGCGACAGCATCGCGCTCTTGCTCGAGATCCTTGCTCCTCCCGATCCGCCCTCGTTGCTCTTGCTGGTGTGCTTTCGGAGCGAGCACGCCATCGCCGAGCTCGAGAAGCTCGACTCCGTCGCCACGGGGCCCCATGTCGACCGCGTGGATATCGAGCTCCGTGGCCTGGCGGACATCGACGCCCGAACTTTGGTCGAGCACCTGCTCGAGCATGCGCCCGAGGGAGCCCGCGGGACGCAAACCCAAGCCATCCTGCGGGAGGCGGCCGGCTTGCCGTTCATGCTCGTCGAGCTCGCGTCGTTCCAGCGAGCTCGCGGCAACGAGACGTTGGCCAAGCCGTCGCCGTGCGTGGCCGGGTCGAACGCAGCCGGGTCGAGCGCAGCCGAATCGAGCGCGGCCGAGTCGCTCGTCGACGCCTTCGTGCGGGCACGAACGCGGTTGCTCGAGCCGGATGCGCTGCGGCTGCTGGAAACGATATGCGTCGCGGGACAGCCTCTCGCGCGGTCGACGGCGTCTCGGGCCGCGGGGCTCGAGGGCGAACGTGCCATCGCCAGCCTCGATGCGCTCGATGTCGCGCGCCTCATTCGGGCCAGGAGCACCCCCGGTGCGACCGGGGTGGAAGCGTTCCACGATCGGGTACGCGAGGCCGTGACGGCCGGCATGACTCCTTCCGTCCTCCAGGCGCGCCATGCCTCGGTGGCGGAGGCACTGGAGGCCGAGCCGCAGTGCGATCTGGAGCGCCTGAGCGTTCATCTTTGCGCAGCCGGACAGAAGGATCGCGCTCGCGTTCACGTCGAGCGAGCCGCCGATCGGGCAACGAGCACGCTCGCCTTCGAACGCGCGGTCGGACTCTATCGCCTGGCTCTGGACCTGTGCGGGCCGCGGCCTGCGCACGCCCTTCAGACGAAGCTCGCCGACGCGCTCGCCAACGCAGGGTACGGCGGCGAGGCTGGCCATGCGTACCTCGCTGCCTTGCCAGGCGCCACTCCGGAGCAGGCCATCGATCTGCGGCGGCGCGCCGCCGAACAGTTTCTGAGGAGCGGGCACGTCGCCGAGGCGCTCCCCACGGTCGAGAAGATCGTCTCCGACGTCGGGCTGCGAATGCCGGCCACGCCGGCGCTGTCGCTCGCTTCGCTGCTCTTTCAGCGTGCCATGCTCAGGGTCCGGGGTCTCGGCTTCACCGAACGCCATGACGTCCCCGTCCATGAGCTGCGCAAGATCGATGTTTGCTGGGCTCTGGGCAACGGCATCGGCGGCATCGATCTCGTCCGTGGAGCCGATTTTCAGGCTCGCCACCTCTTGCTCGCGTTGCGCGCGGGGGAACCGTACCGCATTGCGCGAGCGCTTGCGTGGGAGGGCGTTCTCTCGGCCATCGAGGGTGGCGCCGCGGGTCACTCCCGGGCCGCGGCGATCTCGGCGGAAGCGATGGTCGTTGCAACCCGGAACGGGAACCCGCACGGGGTTGCCTGGGCCACGGCGGCGGAAGCCATCTGCCGTTTCTGCTCAGGAAAGTGGAAGGCCGCCCGCATCGTCAGCGAGCAATCCATCGCCCTTTTTCGCGAGCACTGCGCCGACGTCGGGTGGGAGGTCGGTTCGATGGAGATGTGGTGGTGGCTGCCGGCCATGCGGTGGCTGGGCGAATACGCACCGATCGTCGGACGGGCGGCACCCTGCGCCAAGGAGGCCGCGGAGCGAGGCGACCTGTACACGGTCACCGGCGTACGCACCCACGTGTTGCCCCACGTCCACCTGATGGCCGACCGTGCCGACGATGCACGACAGGAAGGACGTGAGGCAATCCTGAAGTGGTCGCAGCAGGATCGCTGGCTCACGCACCATTGGTGCAACGCCGTCACCCAGGCCCACGCTTGCCTCTATGCGATGCGTCTCGGGGAAGCCCTCGATGGCGTGGAGCGGGACGCGCGACGCATCGAGGGCTCGCTGCAGAGCCGAATGCAAACGATGCGGGTGCAGTTCACCGACGTACGAGCCCGGGTGATGGTGGCGGCTGCCCGGGAGGACACCAGGCGGCGCAAGTCGCTGCTTTCGGCCGTGGATCGGTCTGCAGGGCTTCTCGCGAGAGAGGATCTCGACTGGGCCGGCGCTCTGGGGGCCGTCGTGCAGGGCGCAGCCGCATGCGTCCGTGGTGACCTGGACGGCGCGCGCGAATCGTATCGCCGCGCGGCCCGCGCCTTCACCGAGCTCGACATGACGATCCATGCGCTTGCTGCGCAGGCCAGGATGGCCTCGATCGAAGGTGGGGACAGCGGCCGGAGCACTCGCAGCGAGTGCCTCGCCAGGATCGGCGAGCGAGGCGTGAAGAGGCCGGACCGCTTTGCCGAGATGCTGGTCCCGTAGCGTCTTTTCAGGCCGCTTTCTTCGGACTGTCTTTCAGCAGGTGAAGGCGCGCGAGGCTCTCGGCCGTCGCGACGATCGCCTCTTCGCTGGACCGGGGCGCCCAGCCGAGGACCCGCTTGGCCTTCTCGTTCGTGGCATTCTTGGGCTTGCCGAGCTCGGGCAGGATCTGGCGCACGGTCGGATCGCGCATCGCCGCCACGCGGACCAGCCAGTTGGGCAGCTGCATCGTGGGGACTCTCCGCGCCGAGGTCCCCATCCTCTTTTTCAGGACCTTGGCGATGTCGAGCATCGACATGAAATCGCCAGCGACGGCGAGAAAGCGCTCTCCCTTGGCGGCAGGATCGATCATCGCCCGTAGGTGCAAATCGGCGACGTCGCGGACGTCGACCACGCCGAAGTACAACCGTGCACAGCCTGGAATGGCCCCGTCCATCAAACGCTGCACCAAAAGGACCGATGTCGAATAATCAGGGCCGAGGACCGGGCCCAGCACGGCCACGGGATTGACGACCGAGAGCTCGAGCGGACCGCCTTCGTTGGCGGTGAAGTCCCACGCCGCGCGCTCGGCCAACGTTTTCGATTTCACGTAGGGGCGGACGTCATCTCCGCTGGGGTTGGTCCACGCCGTCTCGTCGAACGGGGTTTTTCGAGACGCCTGGCCATAGCCGATCGCCGCGAACGAGGAGGTTAGCACCACTCGCTTGACTCCGGCATCGCGGGCGGCGCGGAGCACGCGCAGCGCGCCGTCGCGCGCGGGCACGATGAGCTCGTCCTCGTGCTTGGGAATCTCGGGCGGAAAGGGCGAAGCGACGTGAAGCACGAATTCGCAACCCGCGACGGCCTCGGACCAGCCGGCGTCATTTTCGAGATCGGCGGCGGCGAACGACACCCGATCCCCGGCATCGCAACCGCCTTCCGTCAACAGGGCGCGCACCGCCGACTCCCGCTTGAGGTTCCGCACGGTCGTGCGGACCCGATGTCCGGCCGCCAGAAGCTGCAAGATGCAGCGGCTGCCGATGAAACCCGACCCGCCAGTCACGAGAACTGTGCTCATCACTGTCTCCGCATTGCGAACGCCGCTGCTCCGAAGACGACCCGACGGCGCCGTCCCTTGATTCCCCTGGTCCAGGCGCTTCTTATACGCGCCGTGGTCGTCACCAGGTGGTCTTTTCGCAACCGGCTCATACTCGCTTTCGTCTGGATACTCGTCTGGGATCTCGGCGGGCAGCCCGGCCTTGCCTGGCGCTGGCCGCGGTGCCCCTCATGGGTGACGTACGCGATTGCGTGTTTGCCTCCGCTGCTGATTGTCTTCGGTTCCACTCTGGCGAAGCGCATCCGGGGGGGTACGTCGTCGCGCTAGCCGTCCTCGAAACCCACACGTCGCGCGGCCGTGACATCGACTTCGCTTCTACATCGTCCTGCTGTTCGTCGGGGTCGCGCGCGCGTTCGAAGCGCCCGTCGGGCAGGCGCTCGTGCCGGGGCTCGTCCCCCGAGACGAGTTCCCCAACGCGCGTGACGCGGGCGGGGCCGATCCTCACGAGCGTGGCGATTTTTGGGGCAGCGACGGTGGTCTTCGGCGTCTCGCGTAGCTTTGGTCTCTCCCTCGGAGCGCTTCTCGTCGTGGGCGCGTCCGACATGGTCAGCGTCGTCGTCCGGTCGATCGACTCGACCCACTCGGAGCGGGGCCGTAGCCGGCGCGTCACGTCTGGCGCGCAGCCGCAGCGATCGACTCCACCTCGTCAGGCGCGAGGTGGATGGACCGCGAAGCCCAGTTCTCCTCGAGGTGCTCCAGCCGACTGGTGCCGGGAATGGGCAGCATGATTTTCGAGCGTGCCAGCAGCCACGCGAGCGCAATTTGCGCCGGAGTCACCCCCCGACGTTCGGCCGCCGCGGACACGGCGGCGCCCGGCTTTGCGTGTGCGCCGATACCGAGCGGGAAGAACGGCATGAAGGCGATTCCCTTTTTCTCGCAAAGAGCGAGCACCTGTTCAGGCGACTCGACCTCGGCGTGCGTCATCCGGGCGATCGCCCCTCCTCCACCGGACACGCTGTAGAGATTCTGTACGGAGACGATTGGGGTGCGGGCGAGCGCGAGCTCGATCTCGGCGGTGCCCACGTTCGACAGGCCGAGGTGCCGGATTTTTCCCTCCCTCTTCAGCGCGATCATGGCGTCGAGCGACTCGGCGAACGGTACCGGCGAACCCTGGCCCATGGTTCGGAGGTGTGCGACGTCGAGGGTCTCGCGACGCAGCTCCCGCAGATCCGTCTCACACCCCTCGCGAAGCTCCTCGGGCCGCAGGAACGGCGCCCATCCCTTGTTGGGCAGGCGCTTGCCGCCGAGCTTGGACGCGATGACGAGGTCCTTCGGGTAGGGGTAGAGGGCTTCCGCGATGAGGCGGTTGGACACGTGGGGGCCGTAGTACCAGGCCGAGTCGATGAGGTTCATCCCGAGGGCGATGACCCGGCGCAGCACGGCGCGGGCTCGGGCGGGATCTTCGGGCTCTCCCCACACGTCCGGCCCCGGAAGGCGCATGGCACCGTAGCCGAGGCGGACGACTTCGAGGTCGCCGAGGCGCAGGGTCGAAGGGGCATGGGCCAAGACGGGGGGCGTTTGGGTCGTCATCGTGGGTCCTGGGGCTGCGGGGCGCTCGGGGGGCCGCCGCGGAAGAAAGGAGCGGCGTCGCGCCAGCGTCGGTTAGCACGACTGCGGTCGCCCGATCACGTCGCTCGGGCGACCGGAAAGTAAAGCGAGACGGTGGTTCCACGCCCGGGCTGACTGTGCACGGAGATGCATCCGCCGCTGCTCGTGACGAACCGATGGATCATCGCCAGACCGAGCCCCGTACCGCGATCCACGTCCTTCGTCGAAAAGAAACCCGCAAAGATGCGCTCGCGGACCTCGGAGCTGATTCCGGTCCCCGTGTCGGAGACCCGAAGCGCGACGTACACGCCCTTGTTGGCTCCGGGAATGGATCCGGCCTCTTCCTCGTCCAGGGAGATCTCCGCCGTGCTCAGCGTGACTCGACCTCCCGAAGGCATGGCGTCTCGCGCATTCGCGACCAGATTCAAAATCACCCGCTCGAGGCGCTCTCGATCGAGCCTGGCGACTGCCACGGTCGGCGCCAGGGCCAGGTCCACCCGCACGGTAGGTCCTGCGACGCGTCTCACCAGGGGCTGAAGCTCGATCACCGCCGCGCTCAGGCTCACGTCCTCCACGCGGCCGGGCTGCCGCCTCGCAAGTCCAAGGACCTGCCGGGTCAGCGAAACCGCGCGATCGGCGGCGCTCTGGACTTCCTTCACCATGGCCATCGCATCGCTTCCTTGCTCGAGCTGGCGCAGCAGAACGCCGCTCGCCGTCGCGATCGGCATGAGCAAGTTGTTGAGGTCGTGCACCAGGCTCGCCGTCATGAGACCCACCGATTCGACCCGCTCGAACGCGCGCAGCTCGGCCTCGATCCTCCGAAGCTCCGTGACGTCGCAGAGAGTGACGACTTGCAGGAAGCGATGGGCCCGACCTCGCAGGGCGATCACCCGGTCGCCGACGGATACTTCGATCTCGGACCGTCCCCTGCGCACGACTTCGGTCCGGAACCCCGCGACCTCGATCGCCCATGGAGCGTCGACGGAAAAGAGACGATCGAAAAGCTCGGCGGAAAGCTCTCGGGCGGCGCGGTTTCGGACGAGCAAACGGTTTGCTTCATCGAAAATCGCCATCGCTTCCGGCGCATTTTCGAAGATGCATCGATACAGCCCTCGCGTTTCATCGGCGCAGTCTCCCTCGAACATCAGGCCCCCACATCCTTCGTCGAACATCATCATGCCTCTCAGCTAAGTCGTTCCCGATCGGCGCGGCGTCGGCGCAGCGCTCTTTGTGGTGTCAGACGATCTCTCGTCGGAGCACGGAGCCGCGGGAGGCGAATCGTTTACCGGAGCAGGCTCTCCGCCGCGCCTTCGATGACCTCTTGTAGCGATGGCAGGTCCTTCGATTTGTCGAAGACGTGGTCGACTCCGAGCTCCGCGCACGCGCGCCTCAGTCCACGGCTCGGCTCGCTCGTCAACGCAACGACCGTGGCCGAGGGCCAATCCCGGCGCAATCGCGCCACGAGCGCGAGAGTTCCGCTCTCCGCGATGCGGAGATCCAGCACGATGATTTCCGGGCAACGTTCGACGATATGCGCAATCGCTCGAGCTTCGCTGTCTGCCTCGAGCACCGCGTGGACGCCGGGGATCTCGGCGACGAGCGCTACGAGACGCTCGCGGACGCGCGCATGGCCGTCGGCGACGAGAACCCGCATGCAACTTAGCTATGTCCTGTCGCTCCCTGCGGACAATCCGACCTCCGAGCATTCGTTCGTAGGACGTTCCGACGGCCGTCGTCGGTGTTCGTCCTACGCATGGCATCCTACGTGTGTCGTCCTACGCGGGGCGGGCACCTGCGTTACACGACCGGGTCCCTTTGCCGCTTTGCGGTAGCCCGCTCGGTTACTCGACCAGACCACTTCGTATCGCGTAGTGGGTCATCTCGGCGTTCGTCCGCATGTTCAACTTCTTGAGGATCCGCGTGCGATGGGTGCTCACTGTCTTGACGCTGAGCCCGAGCTCTTGCGCCACCTGGGATACCGTCTGTCCCGCTGCGAGCATGTTGAAGATCTCGAGCTCGCGATCGGACAGGCGCTCGTGCGGGGCGCCGCCGGACTCGCCCGCGACCAGTGATGCGAGAGTTTCGGCGAGCTCGGCACTCACGTAGCGGCCTCCGGCCGAGATCTTGCGCACGGCTTCGATGAGCCTCTCGGGCACGCTTTCCTTCGTGAGAAAGCCCGCGGCTCCCGCTCTGATGGCTCGCACGGCGTACTGGCTCTCCTGAGAGACCGTCAGGATGAGCACCCGCATGCCGGGAAGCTCGCGCCGAAGCTCGGCGAGCAGAGCGAGGCCTCCCCCGCCCGGCATGTTCAGGTCGAGGACGACGACGTCCCATCGCTGTTCGTGGACGAGCCTCCTGACCTCCGGGATGGTCGACGCCTCTCCCGCGACGAGAATGTCGGCAGTTTCGGAAAGGATCTGGCGTAGACCGCGGCGCACGACCGCGTGATCGTCCGCCACCAGTACCTTGATCATGGCTCCGTGCTCGGCTTGACGAGTGGAATTTGCGCCGTGACTCGCGTCCCTCTCGGTTTGCAAGGGCCGATGCAGACCGAGCCTCCCAGACGGCCCGCGCGCTCGCGAATGCCGAGCAACCCCAGCGACTTCGGATTGTGCATCGCGCCCGGATCGATGCCCTTGCCGTCGTCGGACACCTCGAGCGATACGGCGTCCGCCGACACGTCGATCCGGACGCAGACGCGCTGCGCTTCCGCGTGCCGGCTGACGTTCGTGAGCGCTTCTTTGAAGATGCGGAACACCGCCGTCGTGGTCTGTGGATCGACCTCGAGCCCTGTCGAAGTCGAGACGACGTCGCACGGCGTTCCGGTGCGTTGCTCGAAGTCCTGCGCTTGCCATTCGACCGCCGCGACCAGCCCGAGATCGTCGAGAATTCCCGGTCTGAGATCCGCGGAAATCCGCCGCACTTGACCAATGATCTCGTCGGTGAACGCCGACATCGCCGCCAGCTTTTCGAGCATTTCGGAGCAGGTGAGGGTCTCGGCCGAAGCGCGACGCATGATCCACGCGAGGTCCATCTTCAGCGCGGTAAGTCCTTGTCCCAGCTCGTCGTGGATCTCGCGTGCGATTCTCTTTCGCTCTTCTTCGAGCGCGGTCTCCATGTGTGCCGAGAAATCGTGAAGTTGCTCCTCGAGCTGCTTGCGCTCGATGGCAATCCCTGCAAGGCGCGACACGCGCTCCACGATCTCGACGTCCTCGTCCGTCGGCTTCCTCGGAGAGCGGTAATAGAACGCGAACGATCCCAGGACACGGCGGTCGCTCGCCAGAATGGGAGTCGACCAGCAGGCGCGAAGGCCGTGCCTCAGCGCGAGCTCCCGGTAGTCCTCCCAGAAGGCGTCGGTCTCGACGTCGACCACGAAGACCGGTCTCTTGAGGAACAGCGCGGCGCCGCACGAGCCGGCGCGAGGCCCGATCGCGGCGCCGTCGATCGCCCGCGTGTACTCCTGCGGCAAGCTCGGCGCGGCGGCGTGATGGACGTGCTGTCCGTCCGGAGCAAGCAGGAGCACGGACCCGATGGTGCCCGGCAATCGATCCTGCACGGCGAGCACCAGAGCCGACAGGGAATCTCTTATCGGGCCCCCTCCGGCAATCATCTCGAGAACGTCGTGCTCGGCCACCCGGAGCCGGCGCTCCACCGTCTGCGCCGTGACGTCTTCGATCGCCAGCCCCACCGAGTTTCCCGGCAGGGGAAACCCCTTGACCGAAAGCGCTCGGGTCGTCTCGCGGCGGTCTCTGGAGCGTTCTACGGTCGCCTCGCCCGCCTTCCGGTCGCGCGCGACGCGCTGGAGCAGCGAATCGACCTCGCCGCCCGCAGCGTACGGCACGATGTCCTCGAAGCGCTTGCCGAGGCAAGGGGCAAGAGGCATTCGCACGATGTGCTCCGACGCGGGATTGAACGCGGCGAGCCGCAGGGACGACGGGTCGTCACCGCGGTCCCGCGGGCTCCAAACGCTGAGGCCGATCTGCACGTTGTGCACGATGTCCTCGTAAAGACGAAGTTGCTCCTGCCGCCGGTTCTCTTCGGTCACGTCTCGACACGTGCCGACGAGAGCGGTGACTCGCCTCTCGTCATCCACGAGCGCCTCGCCGACCGTGTCGAGCAGACGCACCGATCCGTCCGGACGTACGATGCGTTCCAGCCACTGAAAGCTCCCGCCGCGTTCGAGCACCTGAGCAACCTTCGCCTGAACCGCGTCTCGATCACCGGGATGCACGCGGGACAGGAAGAACTCCACCGTGATGTCGACGCTTCGTGGCACCAGGCCGTAGACTCGATAGAGCTCGTCCGACCACGTGACGCTACCGGCCGTGACGTTCCAATCCCAGCTTCCGATGTGCGTGAGCTGCTGGGTCACAGCGAGCTGGCGCTCCAGCCGCGAAACTTCTGTTGGGGCCGGCACCGTTTTGTCCACCGCCCACCCTCGCGCGGAGGATACCATTTCGCTGATTTTGGTGGGCGAAGACGGGGCGATCCTTGATTGTCGTCGAACCGGACTTGACGTGGACTGGCAAGCGCTTCGAGCGCGAGCTCCGTGTGGCGGTCGACGACGTCGGAAGAATTGCTTCGATCGGGGCGCCGGGTCTGGAGACGACCCACCGGCTCAACGGGCGCGCGCTTTTGCCCGGATTCGTGAACGCGCACAGCCATGCGTTCCAGCGCGGTCTACGCGGTCGCGGAGAGCGATTCCCTTCGGGGGCTGGAAGTTTCTGGACGTGGAGGGAGGCCATGTACGCTCTGGTCGATGGTCTCTCGGCCTCGCAGCTCGGAGACCTCAGCCGCCGGGCGTTCCACGAGATGATCGGCGCAGGAATCACCGCGGTTGGTGAATTCCATTACGTACATCACCCACACGGAAGCTTCGAATGGGAGCTCGACGAGGCCATCCTCACGGCGGCGCGTGACGCGGGGATCCGGCTGGTGTTGCTCGAAGCATTCTATCGGACCGGAGGCATCGGAAAGCCGCTGACGGGCGCCCAGCGCCGGTTCGATTCCCGCTCGGTCGCGGAGTACTGGCGACGGATGGATTCTCTGCAGGGCCGACTCGACCGCTCGCGCGAGTCCCTCGGCGCCGCGCCCCACTCGATCCGCGCGGCGAGCCTCGACGAGATCGTCCAGGTGTGCGCCGAGGCGCGCTCGCGCGGGCTCGTCATCCACATGCACGTCGCAGAAACGGCTCAGGAGACCACCGATTGCCGTGCGGCCTACGGTCAGGGACCTCTCGAGCTGCTGACCGGCCGCGTCGAAATCGATCCGCGGTTCACGGCCGTCCACGGCACGCAATGCCCCCCCGCCGCTCTCGAAATGTTCTTTCGGCGCGGAGCCAACGTGTGCCTGTGCCCATCGACCGAGGCGAACCTGGGCGACGGCGTTCCCAGCCTTCTCGCGGTCCCTCCCGGGCAGCTGGCGTTCGGGACGGATTCGAACGTACGCATCTCCGCCGTCGAAGACATGCGGTGGGCAGAGTACGGACAGCGGCTCGCGCGCCGGCAGCGCGGCGCGCTGGTGGACGGCGCCGGCGAAGTCGCCCGAACGCTCTTTCATGCGGCGACGGCGGGAGGCGCTCGGTCGCTCGGAATCGACGCCGGCGCGATCGCAGCCGGCCTCTGGGCCGATTTCATCGAAATCGATCTCGGGACGGAGGAGCTCGAAGGGTGGACCGTGGACACGTTGCTCGAGTCGTTCGTGTTCGGAGGCAGCGAGCGCTCGATCGCCGGCACCTGGATCGGAGGAAAGCCCCGGTTCGTTCGGGAAAGAACCTAGGCGAGGGCGCACAATCGCAACAAGCAGGACACCGCTCCGAAACGGGAGCTTTCTACGCTCGATTCCGCCGCGGCGAACGGCGCGAGCGTCACGCGGGGTGAACGCAGGGCAGGTTGAACGCCTCCAGAGTCGACATGACGTCCAAGGTCCCCTCCGACCGGGTCCCCACGACCGACGCGCGCGCTGGCTTTCAGGCGCAGATCAAGGGGGCCACGCTGTCGGACCTCGTGCAGATGGAGTGCCTCTCCGGGACGCAGCGCGTCGTCCGCGTGACCTCCGCCAACCACATCGGCTACCTGTACTTCCGGGGCGGCGCCGTCGTGCATGCGGCCGCCCGGACGCTCGTGGGCGACGCGGCCGCCTTCGAGATTCTCTCGTGGAACGACGGATCGTTCGAGGCGATCGAGCGCGAATGGCCGATCAAGGACACGATCACGAGCGGCTGGCAAAGCTTGCTCCTTCGCGCGGCGCAGGCGCGCGACGAGAGGGCCGCCGCCCCGGCCATCGTCACGCTGCGCGGCGACAACCGTCCACCCCGCCCGAAGATGCCTGCGGCCGAAACCATGGAATTTCAGGCAACTCCCCTCGAGCTCGCCGGACGCACGCTCCGCGGGGAGGACTTCGAGGCCGTCGTGCGGCTCGATTCCGACGGCTCGCTCACTCTGTGCATCGGCGCGTCTCAGGACTTCGCCGATGTCGTGGCCTACGCATGCCGGTTGACGGAGCTCATCGGGACGCAGCTCGGCGCGGAGCGCTTCATGGCGATGGAATGCGTGTTCCGGCGCGGCCGCTGCTTCGTCGTCCTCGAGACCAATGGCGATGTCGTGGCGCTGCGGCCGCATCCATCGACCGATTGTGGTCCGATCCGGCTGCTGCTGGGTCTTTGACGAGAAGGGATGACCGGTGGCCGCGATCGAACAGACCCTCCGCACGTTGCGCGACGTGCAAGGCGTGTACGGCAGCTTCGTCATCGCGGCCAACGGAGGGCTCGTCGCCCGCGATCTGCCCGAGATCTTCGATCCCGAGCTGTTGGCCGAGGTGGGGCCGCGTGTCATTCGCCTGTACGAGACGTTCATGAGCGGCGGCGACGAGCTCGACGCCTGTGTGATCCGCTATGCCGAGCACAAGCTTTACGTGCGCGCCATGGCCTGGGGGAGCATCGGGATCCTCTCTGGAGTCGGGGTCAACATGCCCGCGCTCCGGATGGTTGCGAACCTGGTGATCCGGAAGATCGATCCGGAGGTCCAGCCGTCGCCTCATCCAGCGACGACGCCCGTCGCCACGTTCGATCCTACGGTGCGGTCGTTCCGGCCGCCCGATCCGACCCTCAGGGGCTCGCACGGCCCCCCGGCGTCGAGCCAGCCGCCGGAGCGCACGTCCTCCCCTCCGCCCGAGCGCGCCTCGTGGCCTCCGTCGGAAATCCCCGTCGATGCAAATGGAGCCGAGCCGTCGAGCCGGCAGGTGCGGATGTACCGCGGGCGGCCGGTTCTCGACGACTGAGACTACCGTTCTTGCGACAGTCCCGAGGCCGCGCGATCACGAGGCCAGTAGGTCGCGGCGAGGGTCGGCGGCGGCGCGAGGCACGAGCTCGGGGTACGCGGGCCCGCCGTGCTCGGTCACATCCATGCCGACGCGCTCCTTGTCCGGCGCAAGACGCAAAACCCCGGCAAGCTTGAGAAGGTACATCATGAGGATCGAGGTTGCGAAGGTCGCGAGCGCGATCGACGCGCTGCCGATGGCCTGAGCGGTGAGCTGGGCCGCGCCGCCTCCGTAGAAAAGCCCACTCACGACGCCCGACGACGTATCGGCGCCGTACGGTCCGGGAGCGCCGTACTGGCCGGTCGCGAAGAGACCGAGACTGAGCGTTCCCCAGACGCCACACGTCCCGTGGACCGAAACGGCGCCTACCGGATCGTCGATGCGCAGGTGCTCGAAGAGGTCGACCGAGAGGACACAGACGATTCCTGCGACGGCGCCGATGATGAACGCCCCCGAGGGGGAGACCCAGTAACAGGGGCACGTGATCGCGACGAGCCCGGACAGGAACCCGTTCACGGTGATTCCACAATCCCAGTACTTGCCCCGCCAGTAGATGAAAAAGAGTGAGGACAGCCCCCCTCCACAGGCCGCGAGCGTCGTGTTCGTCGCGACCCGTCCGATGCCATGCAGGTCCATCGCCGAGAGCGTGCTGCCCGGGTTGAAACCGTACCATCCGAACCATAGGATGACGCCCCCGACCGCGGCGAGCGTCATGTTGTGCCCCGCCATGATGCCCCCGCCGTCACGCGCGAATTTGCGTCCGAGACGGGGCCCGAGCGCCATCGCGCCGGTCAGCGCGATGACCCCACCGATGGTGTGCACCACGGTCGACCCGGCGAAGTCGTGGAATGCGGTGGGCCTGAGGGAGGCGAGCCACCCGTCGGGGCCCCAGGCCCAGTGACCGAAGATGGGGTAGATGAACCCGCTCACGCCGACGCTGTACCAGAGGTCGCCCGCGAACGCCGTGCGGCCGACCATCGCGCCGGAGGTGATGGTGCTGCACGTGTCGGCGAACGCGAACTGGAAAAGCCAGAACGCGAGCATCGGCACGCCCGTCGATCCGTACGTGTCCGGCGCTGCCTGCAAGAAGAAATACTGGTGACCGATGAAGCCGTTGCCGGATCCAAACATGAAGGCGAAGCCGAACGCCCAGAACAGCGCACCGCAAAGGCAGGTGTCGACGATGCCTTCGAGCAGGACGTTCACGGTCTCACGCGTCCGTGAGAAGCCGGCCTCGAGGAAGAGAAATCCCGCCTGCATGAAAAAGACGAGGAACGCGGCCACGAGCGTCCAAACCGTGTTGATGGGGTTGACGCACTCGGAGTGTGCAGTCGCGCTCTCCGTCGCCCCTGCGGCGTGTCCCCACGCATCGCCGAGCAGCCACGCGACGAGGACGACAAGCGTGATCCCCACCGCTTTACCTCCGGCGATGGCCGCGAAGAGGCGGCGAGCGTCACGGTCTTGCCACAGGGCGCGCGCACGACTGACTCGATCTCCCGCCCGCGATGAGTGGTAACGCATTCGCGGCAGGCTAATGTGCGCCCTTTTCATCCGAGTTTCGCGCCGACGACCGAGCCGCG